>ERZ724521.124-NODE-124-length-29884-cov-5.701096_pt1 | contig 29884 bp, 21 predicted proteins | sample MGYA00376054_ERZ724521 | MGnify/ENA primary metagenome ERZ724521 (study PRJEB28724, sample SAMN07190883) | activated sludge metagenome | isolation source: activated sludge of sewage treatment plant in Hong Hong | place: Hong Kong | collected 2016-03-17 ... | reverse complement strand
GAACTGCCAGGTCCAGGAAGCGCCGTTGTGGTCTACTACGGAGTAGTCGTCGAAGTAGATGGTATCGCGCGCACAGCCGCTTTCAAGGGCGCTGCACATGGCCTGGGCGACGGTTTGCGACGGCTCGTACAGGTCGGCCTCCCAAACGCCGAAACCCCAGCAGCCATTGCGAACCTTGCCGTTCTTGTAAAAAGGTTTGAGGCGGTTGGTTTCAGCCGAAATAGGCAATCCGTCGCTGTACGGCTGCCAGTCGGCCAAACTGTTGTTGCGGTAAAAAACGCCGGCATCGGTGCCGAGGTAAATGCCGCCGTTGGTGCCGTACTGGACCATGATATTGGTGATGCGGATGCCGTTCAGGATGGCAGTGGTGAGATTGATCCAACTCTGCCCGCCGTCGATGCTTTTGTATATTTTTTTGCCGTTGGACCCGTACGTGACGGCTACCCAGAGCAGGTTTTCGTCTTCGGCGCTGACGGCCATTTTTATGCGGTCGTTGTTGTTGGGCAGGGGAAGTTTGGTCAGTTGAACCCAGGTTATTCCGCCGTCGCCGGAGCGCCACATGGCATCGTCCGTGCCGTCCCACTGGGAGCAATAGAGCACGTCGGGATTGGCCCGGCAGACCTCGATTTCGTACACCTTGTTGTCGGCATTACCGGGAAAGGTGTGCAGGGCAGAATAGGAAGTACCGCCGTCGGTACTTTTCCAGAGTTTGTTTTCAAAACCAATATATACATGATTCCAGCAGCGTGGATCGAAGGCCATTTCCGAGTTGGAATAATAGGCATAGCTCTCATTGGGGAACAGTCCGACCGGAAACCCGCTGATCCCATCTCCAAATCCGCCTTTAAGGCGGTACCCGCCAATGTCAGAGAAATAAGTCTTGCGGGCATCGCCGGGGTTTACATAACCCGTGGCTGACTCAGCCCCGCCCATACGGTAAAACTTCCCTTCGGGAAACGACTCGTGCCAGGCCGTGTTGCCGTTGTGATAGCGACCGCCCACGAGTACATCCTCATTCCAGCCCGAATCGAAGCCCCACATGTCAGAACCCGAAATACCGTTCATACGCGCTTCTATGCTCTGGGCAAAATCAGTGGAATAATTCAAGCCACCGTCCGATGCGATCCACAGGTCGCTGCCGGTAGCCGCCAGGGCCTGGATATCGGGGTGGCTCCAGGGCAGTCCGCCGACGTAAGAGCCGAGCGCTGTCCAGGTCGCGCCGCCGTTCACACTTTTGAACCAGGAGGTTCCTCCTGCGATGAGTTGGTTGTCGTTGTTAGGATTTACCACGATCGCCATGTCGTAAAACCCCTGATCGAAGCCGGAAGAAGTACCACTGCTGGACATCAGATTGGTATGCGCGGGTATGCTGTACGCGGTCGGGCTGTTGCCCACGGCATTTTGCGGGTGTGTATTGGCCCACGACGCGCCGCTGTTCTGGCTGACGAACACGCCCACGTAACCCTTCAGGTTGTCGCCGCTGCCACATAGGTAAACGTATACCTTATCCGGCTTGGAGGGGCAAACGGCTACCAAGGCACCCGTCACAGATTCGCCCTGCCCCGGCGTCCACCAGCCGGTATTCGAGGGTGAAAAGACCATACCGCCATCGGTGGAAAGCAAAAAAACGGCGCCGGCGCCGTTTTTCCGTACGGCAAACACGACGTTTGGGTCGCCGGGTTTGAATTGCACCGTCCATGTTTGTTGCGGATGGATTTTGCTCCAGTTCATGCCCCCGTTTACCGTGCGTATCATGCCCTGATCGGCAGCGGCAAACACGATGTCGGGATTGCCGGGGCTAATGGCCAATGCATTGACCCACAGGTTGTTTTCGGAATACACGGTGACCCAGGATACGCCGCCATCCGTGCTTTTAATGATCTTGCCCCTTGTGCCGGCATATACCGTGTTGGGGTCGGTTGGGTGCACTTTAACGGCCCCGAAGGCGTCGTGGAGCACGTCCCTGGTGAGTAGTTCCCAGTGCAGGCCCTTATCGACAGTCTTCCACAGGCCGCCAGCTTCTCCACCTGCATAAAGCACGTTCGGGTCGGAGGGTGCAATATCGAGGGAATATATGTTGGTTTGCCAGGTTACTTCGGTATTGCCATCGGTATCGAAAGTCTGTTTGGGCCCCAGAAATGTCCAGTTGCCGGCCATGCCCCCGCCCCCGGGCTGCCACGCCGGTGCATCGGCGTGCCGCAAAGCGCGCACCATTATTTCTTTTTGCTCCAATTCATCGATGGAAGGTTCCTGTATACTGCCGTCTGCTTGGGTAAAAGCCCGGGCCCAGTGCATCCAGCGTTTGAAGTACTGGGTGTAACTGTTTTTTTCAAAAGGATGCGTTTCAAAATACGCCGAATACACCCGCTGTATCTCGAAAACATTCGGGTTGTCGCCTTCCATCATGTGCATCCATTCGGGCGCATCGGGTGCAACATGAATAGGGGTTGGGCGCTGCTGGGCAACGAGTGCTGCGGTGCTCAGGACAAATACGATACTGGTAAAAAAAGTGTGGCGGGCAAAATTCTTCATGGAAACCGGAGATTGATGATCGGCAAAAGTCTGTAAAAATACCGATACGCCAGAAGGTGCTTATGCCCCCCGTCTGACGCGACAGCGTCTGTACGGGGGGGGACTTTCCCGTACAGACGCTGTCGCGTCAGGCGGGTGTGTGTGTGGCGGTCCCGTACAGACGCTGTCGCGTCAGACGGGTGTGTGTGGCGGTCCCGTACAGACGCTATCGCGTCAGACGGGTGGGTGTGGTGGTCCCGTACAGACGCTGTCGCGTCAGACGGGTGTGTCCCGTACAGACGCTGTCGCGTCAGACGGGTGTGTCCCGTACAGACGCTGTCGCGTCAGACGGGTGTCGGTAGGCATCGCCAATGTCAAAACCCGGCAGCATGTCCGTCTTTTCTGCTTTCCGAGGCACCGAAATAAACCCTGGAGCCTGCGTCGAAGCGGATGGCCTGGTAGCCGCCATAGCTGCCTGGTGTTGCCCAGCCCACGCGGTGCCCCATCTGCATCAGCGCGCGGATCGTTTCGAAGGGGATCCCGTTTTCCAGTGTGATCTGCCCGCCATCGGTCGCTTTTTCACCTGTAGGCTCGCTACTGCCCTGGTGATCGATGCGCGGGGCGTCGCCGGCTTCCTGTGCATTCATGCCGAAATCGATCATATTCATCAGGATTTCCGTGTGGCCCAGCGGCTGAAAACTGCCGCCCATGACGCCGAACGACATCCAGGGTTTGCCGTCTTTGGTCACAAATGCGGGGATGATGGTGTGGAAGGGCCTTTTATGCGGTGCATAGGTATTGGCCTGTCCGGGTTCGAGGGTGAAGAGTTGGCCGCGGTCCTGCAACATAAAGCCCAGTCCGTCGGGTACCATGCCCGATCCGAAACCCCTGAAGTTGCTCTGGATGAGCGATACCATGTTGCCTTCACCGTCGGCGACGGTGAGGTAGATCGTGTCGCCGTCTTTTAGGTTGGGGTTGCCCGCTTCCACACTCCGGGCCGCCCGGTTGGGGTTGATGAGCTTGCGACGTTCGGCGGCATATGTCTTGGAAATCAGTTTTTCAACAATACCCGGCTCCATATAGGCAAGGTCGGCATAAAACTTTGCCCGATCCTCAAAGGCCAGTTTTTTGGCCTCCACGAACAGGTGTATATGCTCGGGCGATCCAAACTGAATTTTTGAAAAATCGAAGCCTTCTAGAATGTTCAGTATTTGCAGGGCGCAAATGCCCTGGCCATTGGGGGGCAATTCCCACACATCGTAACCGCGGTAATTGACCGACACGGGCTCTACCCACTCCGAAGTGTGTTCAGCAAGATCGCGGTAGGCCAGAAAACCGCCGTTTTTTTTCATAAAACCGTCGATACTTCGGGCGATGTCCCCTTTGTAAAAGGCATCCCTGCCGCCTTTGGCAATTTTCTCCAGGGTGTTGGCCAGTTGCGGGTTCCGGAATATCTCCCCGCGCTTCGGGGCTTGTCCGCCGGGCAGGTACACCTCCCGCACGTTGGGGAATTTCCCGTAGGTCGCTTCCACGCGTCGCCAGGAAACCGACGCCTCGTCTGCCACCGCGAAGCCGTCGCGGGCATAACCGATGGCATAAGAGAGGACTTCGTTCACCGGCATGCGGCCGAACCTGCCGTGCAGTGCAAACCAGCCGTCGACACACCCCGGCACACTCACCGGAAGCGGTCCGAGCGGCGGGATAAAATCAATATTGCGGCTTTTGAAAGTATCCAGCGTAAGCGCATAGGGCGACCGGCCCGAGGCGTTCAGACCATACAATTTCCCCGTTTTTGCGTCGTAAACAATGGCATACAGGTCGCCGCCGATACCGTTGACATGCGGCTCCACAACGCCGAGCACAGCATTGGCCGCGATGGCAGCATCTACCGCCGTGCCGCCCTTTCGCAATACGTCGAGCGCAGCGGCTGTGGCCAGCGGTTGACTGGTACAGGCGATGCCGTGCTGTGCCATCACTTCGGATCGGGTAGCGAAGGCCCGGCCAAGGGGACGATCCTGGGCATGGATGATGGTGCTATCGGAGAGTGATGCAAAGAGTGTGAGGGCAAGAAGAATATATCCGCGTTTCATGTTCGAAAATTTATTTCAAAAATAAAGAATGTCGAGATCCCTGCTTCGGTCGTTTTTTACAACATTCGGGGGCAGTGGGAGGGTCATTCCTGTCTGGACGGGTTACTTTTGCCACAAAATCGGAAAATTGGCCATGAAAATACTATCCGGACGCAAACCACTCACCTTTCTCGCTTTTCTCTTCGCGTTCAACATCTGTCAGGCCCAGACCCTGCGCGGCACTGTACGCGACGGTGCGGTCGGCGAGGTGCTGGTGGGCGCCACCCTGAAACTGTCTGCAGCAGCAGACACCATATTGAGAGGCACTTCGACAGATGTATCGGGCAATTATGTTTTTCAGGACCTGCGTCCGGGCTATTACACCCTTGAGGTATCATACGGCGGCTTTCGGCCAATGGTAATCCGGGAAATCAGCATTGCGGGAGGAAAAGAGACCTTGCTCCATATCGCATACAACCAGGACGTCAATCTGCCCTTGCTCACCATCGTGAACGCGTCGGGCAACCGCCCTGCACAACCACTGGGCGAGATTCCGCTGACACGAGAACAAACGCTCCGCTTTCCGGCAACTTTCTTCGACCCTGCACGCCTTGCCATGGCTTACCCGGGGGTGGTGAACAACGACGACCAGGCCAACGGCCTGAGCATCCGCGGCAACAGCCCCGCATTTATGCGCTGGCGCCTGGAGGGTGTAGATATTGTCAATCCCAATCACCTGCCCAATGCAGGTACACTGAGCGATCGTCCGGTCGCTTCGAGCGGCGGCGTATTGATGTTTTCGGCCCAGATGCTCGACAATTCGGCGCTCCTCACGGGCAACTTCCCCACCGGCTACGGCGATGCGCTGGCCGGGATCATGGACATGAATTTGCGTCGCGGCAACAACCGCCGGCATGAATTCACTGCCCAGGCCGGACTTATCGGCTTCGATGTAGCGGCAGAAGGACCGCTGTGGCGCGACAAAGGCATTTCCTATTCCGTCAATTACCGGTATTCTTTTGTGGGCCTGTTGGGAGAAATGGGCATCAACTTCGGCGACGAAAAAATCAACTTTCAGGACCTGGCGGTACACGTATCGGCGCCTACCGGCTCTGGCGGAGAGATTGCGGCATTCGCCCTGTTCGGAGGCTCGAAAAATATTTTTCGCCACAAGGCCGACTCGGCAGAGATAGAGGCATTCAAGGACCTGTTCGATATTGATTTTACCTCGGATACCCGGATTGCGGGCTTAAGCTGGCGACAAAATATCGGCGCAAAAACCAATATTCGCGCCGCCACAGCCTGGTCGGGGCAAATAAACGATCGCATCTCCCGGCCTTTCCAGACCGAACTGGGCAAATTCCAGCGCGACAGGACGGACGAAAACATACAGTCATACGCCCTGTCGATAACACACTTGTTGGGTCAGCGCTTGCGGCTCGAGGGCGGCGCGAACTATGTACTGCGGGACTATCAATACCGGTTCGAACGCGACGTGAATACCGTAGACCTGGATTATCAGGCCGAAAGTTTTCAACCCTGGACCAACCTGAAATGGACCACGCCAAACGAAAAAACCACCCTGAGTGCCGGACTGCACGGTATGTGGTGGCTTCAAAACGGCTTTACTTCCGAGCCGCGTTTTTCCGTTACACATCGCCTTGGCCGCGACCATGCCATTACGGGGAGCTGGGGGCGTTTCAGCCAGATTCCTGCCTGGTGGCAGGGAGAAACCCTGATCGTTGCGGAGCATAGCGGCCTGCGCTATACCTGGCGACTGTCGCCAACCTGGACCCTGCGCAGCGAGGTGTTTTTCCAGAACATTGACAATGCGCCGGCCATTCCGTACCCCGACAGGTATGTATCGGCACTGGCCGAGAACGAAGCGGCGATACCTTACGTTTTTGAAACACAAACAGGATCGAAAGGCCGGAATTACGGTATAGAACTTGGTGCTGAGCGTTTGTTGGCGAACGGCTGGTTCATGCTTGCAAATGCTACCGTGCTTAAGGCCCGGACCCGCCTCAACGGCGGCGACTGGGAAGAGTCGCGCTGGGATATCGGTCGTGTCGCCAATCTGACGGTAGGCCGGGAATGGCAAAGAATGGACGGCGGGCCGAAGGCCAAATTCTTTGGCATCAGCGGCAGGGCGGTATGGTCGGGCGGCTTTCGGGCGATGCCTGTGGATGCCATCGCTTCAGCCGATACGGAAACTACGGTATATAACGCAGCGGGGGGATTCAGTATCAAACAGCCCGATTTTTTCCGGCTCGACTTGCGTGTCTATTGGAAACGAAGCCTCGGCAACCGCCGCAACAGCACGTTTGCCATGGACTTCCAGAACGCGACGATGCAGAAAAATACCGCCTACCAGTACTTCGACCATTTTACCCAATCTGTGGAAACCAAATACCAGCTCGGCTTGATACCCAATATCAGCTGGCGCCTTGAATTTTAATTGCTCATCCAAACAGATCACACATGACTCCTCGTATTTTATGCCTTTGCGGGCTTTTGGCGATTCTTTTTTTCGCGTGTAAAAACGACCCTAAACCTGCAACTACGCCCGATGGGCAACAGATCGATCCGGAACTGTCGGCCCTCAATGCCTTGCTTGAAAAAAATCCGGACAATGACTCTCTGCTGTACCTGCGGGCAGAGGTCTACCACAAACTGGAAGGCTACGACGAGGCGCTGAGCGACCTGTCGCATGCCATGCAACTCGATTCCATGAAGCCGGCATACTACCACCTTATGGCCGATGTGTTGCTGGACTACGCCCGCCCCAACGACTCGCGGCGCGCCATCAACGTGTTGCTTACGGCAGCGTACAAATTTCCAAACCGTATTCCTACATTGCTGAAATTGAGCGAGTTCCAGTTGATCGTTCAGCAACACAGCGATGCCTTGCAAACCCTGGACCGGATACTTCAACGCGACCCGCAAAATGCAGAGGCCTTTTTTATGGCAGGGCGTGTGGCACTCGACAAGGGCGATACCACGGCAGCGGTGGCCTCCCTCCAGAAATCGGTTAAAATTGACGCCACCAATGAGGATGCCTGGATGTTTCTCGGTCGCATTTTCACCAATCGAAACAACCCCCTGGCCCTGCAATATTTTGACAACATCCTGCGCCTCGACTCCAGCAACCTGGAGGCCCTTGAAATGAAAGGCGTGTTTTACAAACGGACCGGCGCTTTCGATAAGGCCTTTAATATCTACCGCAATATCATCGTCCGCAATCCGGATTACTCCAACGCTTACTTTGATATGGGCATGATCTACCTGGAACAAGACTCATTTCCAAAGGCTTACGACAATTTTGACCTGGCCATAAAGACTGACCCGCTGTTCATCAGGGCGTTTTATTACCGCGGACTTACTTCCGAATTACAGGGAAATACCGATGCGGCAATTGCGGATTACAGGCAGGCAAGCGGCATGGCGCCCGATTTCAAGGAAGCAAAAGATGCCCTGGAAAGACTAAAGAAGAAATCAGGGAAATAGGCCGGCAATTTGAAAATATCCCCTTTGTTAAACCGGCGAACCGGAAAAAATATGTGGCGCAGCACACACAATAATTATTTTTCTTAACGTTTTCATAACTATATTTTAACTAAAAACGTTAAGGTTATGCAAAAACAATTTGTGCTTCGCTTCATCCCGGTGCTGTTTTTGGGTGTTTTTTCCTGCACCAATATTTACTTTAAAGACCCTGTGCCACAGTCTGCACAGACACTTTCCACCGCTCCGGATGCACTTTCGGGCGTTTATGCGTATATCGATGAGACGGAATCGGAGTCCGATCCTGTAAAGGCGCTTTTCCGGAACTGTGTCCGGATTGAAAAAGCAAATGACGTGCAGGTGCTGATCTCCTTTGAGTCGCGCCTGGCCGAAAAAGACATGCCGAAACTGAAGGCGCAGATGGAGTCGCAGCGGTCGGCAGGTACCATAAGCGCCTACACCCTGACCGACCATTTTCTGTTGTACACTACTGTTTCGACCGAGAACGATGGCAATTTGAAACAACAGCAGCAGTATATCGCACTGGAAAAAGAAGGGTCCTGGTTTATCGTGTCACAGTCGCGCAAACCGGCCATGTTGCTGGATTTTAAGGCTGCTACATTTGCCGAACTCTCCACCTCCGAAGGTGCGGCCGATGAATTCCTTGATGCCGATTCCCTTGAGGTGGAAACCAGCACCCTGAGCGCCCGCATGAAGCGCGACGGCTACTATTTTAATTTTTTGAAAAAAGACGACCCGGGGTGGAGCCTCTTCTGTCTGATACCGGATGCGTCCGGCGGCTGGCTGCTGAAATCCTCCTCCGTTGGAAACCAACAGGATTTCAAAGACAATCTCGCGGCCTACAGGAAAATAACGCCATTTGAGGCGGTGAGCGACTCCAAATACCGCGTTGCTCCGACAGATGCTGAACTGGAGCGACTGCTGGCTGAAAAAGACCTGTTCCAGACCGCATTCCTGCGCAGGCTGGAGCCATAAAACCCTACCTTAGCGCCATGCGTCAAACCCTTCCGACGGTAGAAGCATTTGTGCAGGGCATCCGCTCCGGCGACCGCGTTTTACTGGGTAAGGCCATTACCCTGGTAGAAAGCACGCGTCCCGACCATCAGGCTATGGCTCGGGATATTATCGCGCGGCTGTTGGCCGAATCTCCGGATTCGGCCGGCAGCCTTCGTATTGCCGTGACCGGCGCGCCGGGCGTCGGCAAGAGTACGTTCATCGAAGCGCTCGGCATACACCTGACTAAGCTGGGAAAACGGGTGGCCGTATTGGCCATCGACCCGACCAGTTCCATCAGTAAAGGCAGCATTCTCGGCGATAAAACGCGTATGGAGCGGCTTTCGACCAGCGAAATGGCCTTTATCCGGCCTTCTCCTTCCGGGACATCACTCGGCGGTGTGGCCCGCAAAACACGTGAAACTATACTGCTCGTCGAGGCCGCAGGTTACGAAACAGTGCTGATTGAAACCGTCGGAGTGGGGCAGTCCGAGATTGCGGCGCACAGCATGACCGATGTGTTTCTGCTCCTGCTGCTGCCGGGCGCCGGCGACGAACTGCAGGGAATCAAACGCGGGATCGTTGAAATGGCCGATATACTGGCAGTCAATAAAGCCGATGGCGACCGTGTACAACTGGCCGATCAGGCCCGGTCCTATTACCGGAATGCTACACACCTGCTACCACAAAAGCCGAGCGGATGGACGCCCAGGGTGCTGACCTGCAGTGCGGAACAGGGCCAGGGCATTGAAACCGTCTGGGATACCATCCTGGACTTCAAACAGGCCGCAGATGCCAATGGGTTCTTCGGGGCGAACCGGAAAAAACAGGCGGGATACTGGCTTCATGAAGCCCTTCAGTCAGGACTCCAAAATGCTTTTTTCAACCATAAAAGCGTACAGGATACTCTTACAGCCCTGGAGCCGGATGTGCTGGCCGGACGAATGTCGCCCTTCGCAGCAGCAGAACAGGTACTCGCCGTTTTCCTGAAATAATTTTCCATATCACCGCAGGTTTTTACTTTTTTATATGGGACATATTTCCCAATTTTATGGCGAAAAAAATCAAACACGCGATTTTTTGAAATGTAACGCCATTTAATAACGAAATATCCCCCACCTATGAGCCTCCGCGCAATCCCCTGTTTGCGGGTGTTCGTTCCATTTGCGCTCGGCCTCGTGGTCGGCAGCCATGTGGATACACCAATTGCCGGCCTCGGATACGCCCTTTTGTCGGGCGCCGTGATACTGTGCATACTCGCGCTGTTAAAGTATCCTTTTCGCTACCGCTGGATTTTCGGCACCTTTTTCCAGGTACTGCTATTTGTGACGGGCTTTTATCACGTCACCCGACACGACGAGCGCTTGCAGGCGGGTCATTTTTCCCCAAACATTCAAAATTGTCATTACTGGACCGGGATCGTGTACGACGCTCCGGGAAAAGGCGCGCGGATCAAGGTGCCGCTGCGGGTGGAATCGATGGGCGCCGCCCCCGACGCCATGCTGCCCGCTGCCGGCAATATATTGTTACTGGTCGACATAAGTCCTGCGACACAAAATCTGCGCTATGGCGATCGTATCGGTGTCAGGGTTACAGTGCGGCCTTCAGAACCGCCCAAAAATCCGCACGCTTTCGATTACAGGCGGTATTTGCATTTTCAAAATATTCATTTTCAGGCATTTGTAAAATCAGATTCGCTCGTTTTGCTTTCTACCGGGCACGGGCATCCGGTATGGCGCGCGGCCTATTCCTGCCGGGAAAAACTGTTGGCAATGCTGCAACAGCATTTCCCGACACAGGCGGAATATGCCGTTGCCTCTGCCCTGCTGGTAGGGTATAAAGAGGATTTGCCCGACGACCTGCGCACGGCATACGCCGAAACCGGTTCGATGCATGCGTTGGCTGTTTCAGGCACACATGTCGGTCTGGTATACGCCGGGCTGTTCTTCCTCCTGAGCAGGCTTCGATTGCGCGGGCGCTGGGGCCGACTGGTGCAAAATGCGACCCTGCTTTCGGCCATCTGGGCCTTTGCCTTGCTTACGGGCGCTTCGGCCTCCGTACTCCGGGCAACAGTCATGTTTTCGACGTATTTGCTGGGCAAGGCGATGTTCCGTTCTGCTTCGGTCTGGAATGTGCTGGGTGGCTCGGCTATTGGGTTGTTGCTCTACAATCCCTATTTTTTATTCGACGCCGGATTTCAACTGTCGTACGCTGCGGTAGCGGGGATGGTTTTTTTCTACCCGAGGTTTTACCGTTTGTCGCCTGTACTGCCCGGATGGGCCGATAAGGCCTGGCAGGCCCTGCTGATCGGCTTTGCGGCACAGATCGGCACTTTGCCGCTCTCGCTCTACTACTTCCACCAATTTCCGGTGTATTTCTGGCTGGCGGGATGGGTGGTTGTGTTCGGCGGCGCCGTGTTTATGGCCGGCGGCGCCGTACTGGTGCTGCTCGATTTTTTTCTACCCGCATTTGCCCACTGGCTGGGTTTGGGCTTGTACTGGATGCTTTGGGTTATCAATCAACTGATTATCGGGATACAACACCTGCCTTTCAGCGTGATCGGCGGTATCTGGATTGCGGGATGGGCTGCGGTGTTGTTGTATCTGTTTATTGCCCTGCTCGGGGCTACCCTGGCACAGCGAAAGGCAAAGTGGCTGCTGGGCGCATTGGGGGTATTGTCAGTTCTGGGCATTTGCCGGGCTGTACGCGATGTCAGGCAAATGGGCCAGGAGCAGGTTGCCGTGTATTGCGTCACCAGGAACAGCCTCGCCGACTTCATTTACGGGCAAAATACCCTTGCCCTTTCGGATTCCATCAGCAACAGGCAGGTGATGTTTTCCGCACAGTCGAACCGCTGGGCGGCGGGTGTACGCGAGGTGGTTTCCATACATGCCGATACCGATACCATATTTTGTCGCTCCCGGTTGTGGTATGATCCACCGTTCGTGCAGTTTTCCGATAAAAAAATGGCTTTTATCCATGATGCGCGGCTGGCGGCTGCCACGGCAGCCCCTCCCGTTGCTGTAGATGTACTCGTGCTTTCCCATAGCCCTCGCGTCACAATCGCAGCGTGCCGCGAGCGCTTTCCATTCGGCATGGTCGTATTCGACGCTTCCAACAGTTGGAAACAGACCACGCGCTGGAAAGCGGAGTGTACGGCATCGGGTATTCCGTTTTACGATGTCAGGGAGCAGGGCGCATGGGTATATGCCAAATGACAAAAGTTTCTGATTTTCAGGCTATTAATAAGTGTAATCACCATAATTAAGTACTGTGACAAGATTATTCAAACCATTTATGACCAGCCCTTTTGCCGCTACTCAGCGTTGCTCACTCCTAAAAGACCCCGGGTATTCGCGTCGTTCGCGCCTTGACCAGCAACAAAATGACTTGGTCAAAATGATTCAATAATCTTGTCACAGTACTTAAAACCTTAATCCACAGCATATGAAACGCTTCATCATCAAGTATGTCCATTTTTCCCGCAAAGAACGCTCGGGCGCCATCTTACTCGCTTTTTTCTGTACCGCCGTTTTCGCTTTCCCTGAAATAGCGCGCAGGTTTTACCCGGAAAAAAGCGTCGACTTCACGCCTTTTCAACAGGAAATACAAGCCTTCCGGGATGCCCTTCAAGTTGCCGAAAACCAGGCGGAAGGGCAGTCTGCCGCCCTGTTTGCTTTTGATCCGAACACGGCTTCACAGGAAGATTTTGTCAGGCTTGGACTGTCGGAAAAGGTTGCCCGAACAATCTGTAACTATCGCGACAAGGGCGGAAAATTCAGGAAACCGGAGGATTTTCGGAAAATCTGGAGCCTGCAAGCGGAAGAATACGAACGGCTTCAGCCCTACATTCGGATAGGGGCGCCTGGGCACGTTTCGTCCGGGTCCCCGACCCCGGCTTCGGCGCCCGAAGTATTTGCATTTGATCCGAACAGTGCGACGGAAAATGAATTTCAACGCCTCGGCTTGCCGCCCTGGACGGTCAGGAGCATCCTGAACTACCGCAGTAAGGGCGGTCGTTTCAGAACAAAAGACGATTTCCGGAAAATCTATAACCTGAACGAGCGGGACTTCGTGCGCCTGGAACCGTTCGTTCAGATCAGCGGCGAAATTGCGCTGGAACTTCCCCGGCCGCTCACCTATTCGGGTGCTGCAACAGCGACAAAAAAGCCGCTGGATATCAACGCTGCGAACGCAGAGGAGTGGCAGCGACTGCCCGGAATCGGAGAAAAAAGAGCGGAGCAAATGGTCCGCTTCAGGGATGCGCTTGGCGGGTTCACCTCCATTGACCAGGTCGGAGAGATGCGATCCCTGCCCGATAGCGTGTTCCGGCGCATCAGGCCATTCCTGCTGCTTGAACAGTCCGCTGTAAAGAAAATCGACCTGAATGCGGCGGCCGAGGCGGACCTGTCGGCCCATCCGTATATCTCCGCCAAACAGGCCCGGCTGATCGTTGCATACCGCGACCAGCACGGCGCATTTGCTTCGGTGGACGGTCTTGAAAAAATAATCGCCCTCAGCGACCGCGAATGGCTGGGCAAAGTCAGGCCTTACCTGACGGCAAAGTGAGTCTTTGAATTGCGCTATCCGCCGAGCCGGGCTGCCTTATCCAGGTAAGGTTGCCCCTTTTCCGGTTGCCCCATATCCTTGTACGCCTGCCCGATATATTTGAGCAGCGTGACGTTTTCCTGGTCGTATTTCAAGGCCTCCTCCCACTGCTCGATCGCTGCGGGGAAGTTTCTTTTCATGGCCATTACGGCGCCGAGATTCCGGCGGGCATCTACAAAGCGCGGGTCGGACTGGATCGATTGCCGGTACACCTCTTCCGCTTTGTCCAACTGGTTGCGCAGGAAATAGATGAACCCCATATTGGAAAGCACCTTTGCATCGCCCGGGCGGTATTCCAGCGATTTTTGATAGTCCTCGAACGCCTGGTCGTATTTTTTCAGCCGGAAATAGGCCAGGCCGCGACCGCCGTACGCATCGTGGTACTTCGGGTACAGTTGAATGGCTTTGGTATAGGCTTCGATGCCTTTGCTGACCCAGGTCGAGTCGGTCACATTTCCTGTTTTTTCATCCACCCCTTTTTTGGTCACTTCGAGCGCGTTGTGGTAATTCAGTTTGGCACAGTCGGGCGATTTGACAATATCTGCGGCATACAGCGAGGCACTGTCGTACCACGCCGGATTTCGCGCGACTGTTTTGATTGCATAAGTGGCGAGCAGGGCGCCCATGAGGCCCCACACGACAGTGCCCCTGCCGCCCGGGTTCCAGATATTCGTCCGGTCATCGATCTTGAACATCTTGCAAATCAGGTAGGCCACTGCAAAGGCAAATCCCAGCGACGGTGCGTACAGCAAGCGCTCGCCGTACGACGTACCGATCAGGATCAGGACATTGCTGAACAGGGAGAACGTGATGAGGTAAAAAAGTATGGCAAAGGCCAGAAAATGTTTTTTCCTGAGGTTCATCAATGCCCAGACAAACATGCCTGCGTACACCAGAAAACCGAGCAAAGCCCGCCAGTCGGCAAAAGTGACCGCCTTCATTTGCGGGAAACCCATATCGTGGACCAGCGCATGAGGCGCCACCAGTGTCCACAAATACCGCCCGCACATCATAAATGCGGAGGCAATCCGCTCGGCAGGTCCGGCAGCCTCGACGATAAAATTATCCAGGACCGAATATATCTCCTGGCCGGGTTGCGACGACAGCACATTATGTCGAATGATCAGGAACAGGACGGCCGGGATCAGCATGAGCGCTGAAACGCGCAGCACCCGGCCGATCGGGTTATTGGTGAAAAACCAGATTGTCAGCGGGAAAATGGCGAGAAACGTGATGGAACTCTCCTTGGAAAAAAGCGCGAGGGCATAGGCAAGTACGGCCATGACGAGCCAGGCGCTGTTGTTGCGTTCGAAGTATTGCCAAACCCCGTACAGAGCGGCTGTACACAGCAGGAGCGACATGATTTCATCGAGGCTTTTGATGTTGGCGACCACTTCGGTGTGTACAGGGTGCGCCATAAAGATCAGCACCGCCATGGCCGTCATTGCAGGCGGGTAGGCAGCCAGTATGCGCCGCCAGGTGATCCACAGCAGCCAGCCGGTGAAGGCATACAACAGCACATTGATCAGGTGCGCGAAATGCGGGTTGTCGGGCGATATCTGCCACTCCCAGGCGAATATAGTGAGGGCCAGAGGCCGGTACAGAGAGCCGGGGCTGTTCCACGAGCCGTACCGGTATTCCTTGGAAAAGATCAGGTCAAGGTTTTTCAGGCCGCCTTTTACCACCCAGTTTTCCTTAATACTGGAAAAATCGTCGAGGCAGTAGTCGTGGCCCAGGGTATTGTAATAGAGGATAAAGCCCAGGGCTGCGGCAAGTATGCCAACCCACATGCCACCTTTAACGGCCAGGGGCTTCTGTGGTGCTTCCGTATCCTTCTGGCTGACAGGTTTTCTTTGAACGGGGCGTTGTGGTACAGGTTTGGCCGGTTTTCGCTTCGACATGGTACAATTAGTCCTTCGTAAAAAATCTGCGGACGAAGGTAGCGAAAACCGGTTTTACATTAGCCGTACAGTTCGTAATGAATCTGCGAACGGTCGTAACCCAGCTGGATGATCAGGTTGGCTACCGCCTCATCGATCATGTTGCTCCAGCCGCAGATGTAGAAGTCGACATCGGGCCGGATTGTTTTGTACTGCTCCAGGTAGATCTGGTGGATGTGGCCTTTGTAACCGGGCCAATCGGGCTGTCGCGACAGGGCTACATCGTAGCGGAACCCTGGCATGGTGCGTACAAGTTCCTCAAATTCAGCGCGATAAAGCATGCCGCTTTCTTCCCGCGTTCCGAAAATAAGGTGAATGCCACGGTGTACTTTCCCGCTGTTTTTCAGGTCGTGAATCATGCTGCGAAAAGGCGCCACACCCGTGCCGGTACAAATGAATACGAGGTCTTTATCAATCTTTTCGGGCAGAACAAAGCCTCCGTCCGGTCCCTTCAGGCGCAGCGACGAACCGGGTTGTACATCGTCGAACAAGTAACGGGTACCCACGCCATCCTCCGACCGGACGATACAGAGTTCGAGAATATTTGATCCGTCGGGAGCGCTGGCGATGGAATAGCTGCGCCAGCGTTGCAGGCGCTTGTCGCCGATGGGCAGGTCCATGGTGACAAACTGTCCGGCTTTGAAGTCAAAGGACTCTACATCCGGCATTTCAAGCCAGAACTGTTTTACGTTGGGGGCAATTGGCTCCAGTTTCTTGACAAAGCCGTCGTACCAGGTAACAGGCATCGGTAAATTTTTGGGGTATAACAACGGCCCGGGCAAATGGGTTTAAGCGCCTGTCTGAAAACCTTCGTTTGCCTGAAAACCCGGAATCCCGAAATCAGGAAAAGCGGGTTTCCAGACAGGCGCCAGGACACATTTATTTCTTCTTGTCTTTGTCCTGCTGGGCAAACACCTTTTTCAGCAGATCGCTGTTGCGCTGGCCTACATCCGAGCGGATGCCTTTTTCCTTTTTCTCGACAAGGCTGAACAGACCGCCCAGTGCCTTGGTGGTTACGTGGTCATCGAGTTCCGGGTTGGTTTTTTCAACGAGCGGCAACCTGTTGTAGGCCGTTACCGCACCTTTCCAGTATTCCCGCGCATTTACCTGGTCGAGGGAGGTTTGGATCACCGGCTTGAACTCGTCGTACAGCGATTTGTAGGTGGAACTTTCCAGGTAACGCGTGGCAGCGTCATCGTTACCCATCAGGATGTTTACCGCATCCTTGAAGGTCATTTTTTTGATGGCAGCCACGAAAATCGGCTTGGCCTTGACGGCGGCATCTTCCGCAGCGCGGTTCATGCGTTCGGTCAGGTCGGATTCAATATTGGTAAAACCGGGAACGGATTTCAGTTTGTTGACGACCTTTTGCGCTTCTTCAGGCACCAGAATTTTGTAGGGACTTTTAAAATAGCCGTCTTTGGCAGAGAGAAAATCCACCGCTTCTCCAATACCGGCATTCAGGGCTTCTTTCAGACCGTTGCCCGCTTCCTCCTGGGAAAGGCCGCCTTTAATGCCGACCGCTTTTTCGGCTTTCTTGATGAGGCCGCCGAGTTGGGCATGGGCGAGTTGTGTGGAAAACAGGACTATGAAGAGAAAGAGTGATTTTTTTAACATGGTAGTAGTTTTTGTGATCAGATGCTTATTAAAACGCCACAAGATCGGCGATCGCTGCAAGATGGCCGGGGGATTATATTTTCTTTAACAGCCACTGAATGGCCGGAAAAGGCCACCCGGCATGGTGTAATTGGAGACCACGTACTGGTATGAAAAATTGCAAGTACCCGCAGACCATACGGCTTGCGGGTACCTGCGGAAACGATTCTATATTAATTTATGTGATGTAAATACATATTACCGCCACGCGCTCAATATACCCAGCGCGATGGAAAGTGTCACCCACCAGTATCCCACGTTGACGAGCAGCCAGTTCCAGCCGCGCTTCTCAAACAGGGCGTTGGTGCCGAACAGCGGCAGCACGAACAACAGTGTAAGCAGCAGCCCATGCCCCAGCCCGTGTTTGAAGGTATGGAATTGCACGTCTTCCTGCCCGAACCCTGTGACGTTGAGCATCAGAAAAAGGGCCAGCATGAAGGCCAATACAAGTGCGGCGCCATAGATCATACCCATGTTGCCCGAACGCATATCTTCTTCTTTTAGCCCTGTCGCTTTCATCCAGACGGTCCCCATTACTTTCGGGTGATACCAGATCATGCCGACAATCGTTGGGGTGATTGAAGCCGCCGCAACGGCCAGCCAGTTAACATGAAAGTCTTCCATAAAAATGAAATTTAATTTTAGGTGAACTGCAAATGTATAGGTTATTATTTGGTATAATTATAAATAATGTAGAATTATCGCTCAAAATGGCCCGTGTTTAATTTTCCGTTGAGTTGATACTAAAATCACTTCCAGACAGCCCAAACAAGTCGTTTTTGTTCAATGCCGACAAGGCGAACCGCGGTATTTTTGCCGGGAAATCATCCTGTTTTTTTCACCCTCCAAACGGAAAACAATGCTTGACGGAATTTCATCCTTGACCTACGTCGTCTTCCTGGCTGCTGTGATATTGGCTGAATGGTATCTGTACAAAGCCGCTGCCTTTTCCCGGACTGTACTGGTGACCATAAACGGCTGGCTCCTGTTCATCACGCTTCTGGGGTTGACGGGCTTTTACCACAGCCCTGAAGCGGTGCCGCCACGGATTGTATTGCTTGTCGGGCCGCCGCTTTTGCTCCTTGTTGCCCTCTTCGGCACGCGTAACGGCCGGGCTTTTCTGGACAGCCTCGACCTGAACCTGCTGACCTGGATGCACGTCGCCCGGTTCCCTATCGAACTGACGCTTTTCTGGCTGTATGAAGCGGGAAAAGTGCCTATCATTATGACATTCGAGGGGCGCAACTGGGATATTCTTTCCGGCCTGACAGCTCCGCTGATCGCCTGGTATGCCTTCAAGGGCAATGCGGTCGTGCGACCCCGACTGCTGCTCTTGTGGAACGTCGTTTGCCTGGCGCTGGTCGTCAATATCGCAACCCACGGCCTGTTGTCGGCCGAGTCGCCGTTCCAGCAATTTGCTTTCGACCAGCCGAATATAGGGGTATTGTATGTGCCGTTCAACTGGCTCCCTGGGTTCCTGGTGCCCGCCGTGATAATGGCGCACCTGGTGGCCATCCGTCGACTACTACACGACGCGGCTACTGGAAAAACAGGATAATTTCGATCCTGCGGTTGGCCTGCCTGCCCGGCTCCGTTTCGTTGTCTGCAACCGGTCGCGATTCGCCCAGGCCCACACATCGGATATTGCCGACCTTGTAGCCCTTGGCGATCAGTATCTGCTCGATGGTTCTGGCGCGGGCAAGCGAAAGTTTCAGGTTGAATTCCTCACTGCCGATATTGTCCGTATGTCCGCTGATCAGGATGCCGCCGGGATTCTTAAGGATAATTGCATCCGTTATGCTGTCGGTAATGCCGGCATAATGCGCATTCAGTGTGCTTTTGTCAAAATCGAAACAGATGCCCGACAGTATCAGGGTATCCGATCGTTGTGGTTCCCGGTATTCGAGCGTATCTGCTATGGGAGGCGGGGTGGTGTCCATTTCAATCGGGAGGTCGTCGGTTGGCAGGGTATCGGGTTCGGTATCCGCATGGCGCCCGGGCGGGCCGTGTCGCCAGTCGTCGGCGTACAGCTCGGCTCTTTTTGATTCGGCTTCCGCACAGAGGGAAATATTTTTGTTTTTGGGCGTCAGGCGAAAGTTGTCGAAGAAGAATATTGCTCCGGCGTTGAGGCGCATGGCTTCGGGGGCGGCTTCGTCAAAATAACCCAGATAGAAAAACTGCTCATCGCCGGTCGCCCGGAAAATGCCGCTGAAAGGCATCCAGTCCATTTTTTTAAACTTTTTGACGCAGTTTTTTTCCGTGAAAGTGATGGCCGGGTGGATACCGACCGGACTGAAGTACCCCGATTTGTCGTCTGCGGAAAAATAGATGCCAAAGGGTCTGAACTCCGCGCCCCTCAGGTTCAGGTCGAACGATATTTCATATTCTTCTCCGGCAACAAGCGGACAGAGCAAGGTCGTGAACAGAAATTTCCTCGACACATAGGCCTCCGATAGGACGATTCCGACTTTACCGCCCTTGCTGTTTTGGATATAGGACAGGCCGCTGTAATTGACCTCTTTCCAGGCCTCCGGCGCACAATGAGCGTTCAGTTCGGTACAAACATTGGAGTCTTCAAACCCGGGGTTGGCCAGCAGGTTTTGCGCACTTGCAGCGCCAGGCATCAGCAGGCAGCAGGCGACGAGCAGCAGGTGGAAAGTCTTCATCATATCCTTCAAACGAAGGAAATATCACTTTAATCTACTCGAAACTTACCTCTACCACATCCTCTACTTTCAGACCCAGCAGGGTGGCGGCTTTCCCCATGTTGACGGCGATTTCGAGAAAACCGGCGGCATTGAACAGGCAGAGTTGTTCGCCTACCGGTACGTCGCAATAGTTGGCCGACAGCCGGGTGATCGGGTCGTTGCGTTTGAAAAAAAGCGAGAAACTGCGCCCGTTCACGGTTTTTTCAAATATCTCGCGGCTGATGTTGACCACCACGTTTTCAAAATTGTCGACGTGGATCACCGTGCCGCGTATCCGGGTGGGGGTAATGACGGGCTGAATGCTGATACGCTCGAGCAGGGGTGCGGCGTATTCGCCGAGCGTTTCGAAGGACTGGCCTTCACAAAGATGCGCGACAGCGCCGGCGAAGATATTTTTTACGGCAAAATGCTCCGACGGATCAGCCGGCAGGTTGCGCAGGTCGGTCGGGTCAATCGCTGAAAACAGGAGGGTTAGCAGGCCATTGTCGGGCGCAATAAAAAAGTGATTTTCGTGCCTGGCCGCTACAAAACGAAAGCCTTGCCCGTATACGCAGTTGACACCGATCAGGTGTATGGTGCCTTCCGGATATTCGCGCCACATGTTCTGCACGACAAAGGCGCCCTGCACGATATCGAATGGCTTGATACTGTGCGAAATATCCACCAGCGTCAGTCCGGGAGTGCGGCTGAGCAGTGCGCCCTTGAGCGCGCCGGCGTAAAAATCCTGTGTGCCGAAATCGGTGGTAATCGTGACGAGCTGCATAAAAGGTTATTTACCGCTAAGTTTCTGGAAGTCAACTATCTGTCATATGGCCAGTTAAAAGTTCGGCATCCGGAACCCGCTTAAAGGTTTTTTTGTTTGATAATCCGCCTGCACCAACCTAATTTTGTGGGCATCAAGCGGAGTTGTACAACTAAAAGGGCATGGAGGCAAAACACAGATAATACGCTAAAAGTCAATCCGCTACGTGTTTTTCCCTCCCGCTGCCAAAAATTGAGGACATATCATTTGAGCGAAATCATTCTCACCGTCGAGGGCGTTGATCCCGTGGAGTTATACGGCGAAAACAACGCAAAATTAAACCTTTTACGCAAAGCTTATCCCGACGTTACGATAACGTCGCGGGGAGCAAACCTGAAGATTACCGGAGAAAAAAAGGACACCCAGGGCGCCAAATCCAAATTTGAGATGATGGTGCGCTACCTGCGCGAACACCAGGAACTACCCGTTCAAACGGTGGAAGACCTGCTGGGTGGCGAAAATCCTTTCGAGGTGCGTATTCCCGTCAATGGCGACAGCGCGAGCGGCAATACCATTCTTTTCGGACGTGAAGGCAGGCCAATTAAAGCCAAGACGCGCAACCAGCGGCGCATGGTCGAAGTATGTGAAACCAGCGATATTGTGTTCGCGCTCGGCCCGGCAGGTACGGGCAAGACCTATACCGCTGTGGCCATAGCCGTGCGGGCCCTGAAGAACAAACTGGTCAAAAAGATCGTGCTGACCCGTCCGGCCGTGGAAGCTGGCGAGAACCTCGGCTTTTTGCCGGGCGACCTCAAGGAAAAGGTAGACCCCTACCTGCGCCCGCTCTACGACGCGCTCGACGACATGTTGCCCATGGATAAACTCAATTTTTTCATGGAAAACCGTGTCATCGAGATCGCTCCGCTGGCCTTCATGCGCGGCCGTACGCTCGACAACGCCTATATCATCCTGGATGAAGCCCAGAACGCTTCGCCGCTGCAACTCAAAATGTTCCTGACGCGCCTCGGCCCGTCGGCCAAGTGCATCATCACCGGCGACCTCAGCCAGATCGACCTGCCGGGGCACCAGAAATCGGGCCTGCGCCAATCGGTCGAGATTCTCACCGGTGTCGATGGCATAGCGGTCATCAACCTCACTACGGAAGATGTCGTGCGCCACCGCCTGGTGAAGGAAATTATCAAGGCATACGAAAAGATTGAAGCGGAAGACCGCGCCAAAAGAGAACGAAGAAAGGCGGAACAGAACGCCGACAAGGCCGAACTGGAAGAAACGATGCCGGACGCGCAGCCTGAACGGGCAGAAGGCGCCTAGACCGTTTTTTCTATGCAAATCCTGCTACCTTTCGCGTAAATAGATGCACTCCTGACTTATTCAAACCATTGTGCCCATGACTTCTAAAGTTGCGTACATCGGCGGCCTCCGCACGGAATGCACCCACCTGCGTTCCGGGCAGACTTTCGTTACTGATGCCCCGGTCGACAACCAGGGCAAGGGCGAGGCCTTTTCTCCTACTGATCTGAGCGCCACATCTCTGGCGGCCTGCATGCTCACGACCATGGGCATCAGCGCCCGCAACCACGACATCGACATGGATGGCGCCACGGCAGATGTGAACAAGATCATGGCTTCCGACCCGCGCCGCATCGCCCGGGTGGAAGTCACCGTCAGGATGCCGAAAAAAGACTACACCGAAATCCAGAAGAAAATACTCGAAGCCGCCGGGCGTACCTGCCCCGTTGCGCTCAGCCTTGCAGCCGAACTGGAGCAGGTCATGATATTTGAATGGTAGAAGTGGTTACTGCGCTTTGTTCAGGTCCCACACCTTGCCCGAAACCACGCGTACTCCCGTGCCTTTGAGCCGCAGTCCGGTAAATACCTCCGTTGGGAAAAAGCAATCGGTCATCACACAGGCCCCTCCGTCGGCGAAAACCTCTACGGAGGCTACGTCGATGAACAGGTGCAATTGCAGGCGTTGACCGGCCGTTGCATGCGGCGCCACATCCTTACTCGAAAACTTTGGCGAAAAGGACATGTTCCCGCTTTCCCTGCGGTCGATGTATAACTGCCGGTCTGCCGGCGAATAACCGACACGCACCTTTTCCCCCTTGCCGTTGAAAAGTTCAATGCCGAATTCAGCCGGCGTTTGCCCTGCATCCCATTCCAGTTCGAGGATGATCTCCCTGGCGGAGACGGGTTTGCCGGTAACATCGCTCAGGTCGCGGGTTCCCCCGATGTCACCTTTCGGCACATCGGCGGCTTTTCCGCGCAGTGCTTTCAGTTCGCTGACGGGTTCCGAAAACAACCGAGGCCCTGCGGGCGTATCCTTCAGTTTGAGCACCCTTGGTATGGTCATGGCGCTGCGCCAGGCGGCCGTGGGCACCACCTGGGCATAATCCCAGTTGCTCATCCAGCCCAGAAACAGGCGGCGCCCGTCGGAAGGCGGCACATCCGACCAGGTTACCCCGGCGTAGTTGTCGCGGCCATAGTCGAGCCACACGGCTTTCCCTTGCGTTACCGCCGGTGCAAAACGCTCGTCGGGGATAAAGTTTTTGCCGTCAAACTGTCCGATAAAGTACTGGGTGCCCGAGCCGCCGTTCGGCGCGCCGGGGTTGATGCTTTGAAGCAGCACCCATTTTTGTTCGCCGGTGCCTTCCATTGTCATGGGAAACAGGTCGGGGCATTCCCAAAGTCCGCCGTGTGCACCCCGACCGGCTCCAAAATCGCTCAGGTGTGTCCACTGTTTCAAATCGGGAGAGCTCCAGAATTTGGAATGATCGCCTGCTGAAAAAACCATCAGCCATCGGTTCGACGCAGTATCCCGGATCACCTTCGGGTCGCGGAAATCGCGGATGCCGGGGTTGCCGATCACTGGATTGCCGGCATACATGGTCCATGTTTGCCCTTTGTCGTTGCTGTAGGCGATGCTTTGGTATTGAAAGTCATTGCGCCCGGCTTTTTCACCGGCCATCAGGTGTTGGGTAAAAATGGCGACCAAGGGCGGTTTGCCGTCCTGGCCAAACCCGCTTGTATTGTCCCAGTCCACCACAGCGCTGCCGGAAAAGATCAGTCCGAGACTGTCGGGGTACAAAGCGACGGGCAGGTGCTGCCAGTGTACCATATCGGTGCTCACCGCATGCCCCCAGTGCATGGGCCCCCAAACGGTGCTATCCGGATAATACTGGTAAAACAGGTGGTAGTTTCCCTCGTAAAAGACCATCCCGTTGGGGTCGTTCATCCACATTTTTTCGGGGGTAAAATGGAAGTGGGGGCGGTGCGGCTCCTCGGCCGGAGCGGGCTGCGGCTTGTTGCCGCAACCGGTCAGTACGAGTATACCAAAGGCGGTAATGAGTTTATTCATGTCGGGAACAGTACTTAAACCGGGTTAATGTGTGCATCGGGACCTTCATCAAGGACAGTTACCGACCACGCTTCGGCTTTTCCGGCAAAAAGCGCTTTTGTTTTTGCCCAGGTAGACTGGAACAGTTCGGAGTTCCGGTAGCGGTCCAGTGCCGCCTCGTCGTCCCAATAACTGAGCGTGAAAAGCACGTGGGGTTGCGCAGTATGTTGCAGCAATTCCATGTGCCGGCACCCCGGAAAGGCCCTTATCCTGTCCTTGCTGTGCTCGAATACCTCGCAGAGAAAAGGTTCAACCCCGTCTTCCCGGAAGGTCATTTTGACTATTCTTTTTATCAAAATCCCGATATTTAAACGTATCATTCATCATTCATCATTCATCATTCATCATTCATCACTTCCCCCCATATCGCTTCTTCCGCCGCCAGTTGAAAAACCAGCCGAAAAGCCCCAGAAACACCAGGGGTATGGCGATATTGATCAGGCGCCACTGGGCCTGTTCTTTTTGGGCTTTGACCGTGTCGAGCAGGCGGAGTTTCACCTCCTTGGTGCGGGCCTCGATCACGCCTGTGGGGTCGATCAGGTACTCCACGGCGTTGAGCATCAACTCCTTGTTGGCATAGGTGATTTTTTCGAAGCGGTTGAACCCGAGCGGAAACCACTCCTTGTTGGCGGCGTCGCGCACAAAGTTGGAGGCAATATCGCCGTCGCTGATGACCAGCATCCGGGTAGGGACGCTGACGGGCTTGAACTCCAGGCCGAGTTGTTGCAGTCCGGCCAGCATTTCCTGCGAAACGCGGTTGTCGTAATTGGACGGAAAGGTGCCCTCCAGCAACACCCCGACCGGCTGCATGCCTTTGTTGAACTTCTCCGGGTCAGGCTGGTATTTCAGGATATCGAAACTCAGGTCGATCGGACTGAATTGAAGGCGGCTGTACCGGCTGCTCGTCAAAATAACCGTTTTTTTCACCGGCGTTTTGGTCCTGATCGTATCGATGGAGGAGCAGAAGTGCATGTCTACGCGGTCGAGGTTTTTTACGATCGGGTGCCGCCCGGTAGGCAACACTGCCGGGTGGTAATACCAGGGGAATAGATCGAATTGGGGCGAATTGCCCATCTGGCCCACCACCAGGCTTATTTTACTGCATTCCAGATCGAGTATGAGGTCGGGCTGAATCCGCGCGCCGTATCGGAACAGCATGTCTTCCAGATTGATCGAATAGTCGGTGGGGAAAAAACGCGGCGGATTTCCGCGCATGCTGTCGAGGTCGGCATTCATGCGGTCGATCAGCCATAACATGCGGCCGCCGTTCATCACATACTGGTCGATCTTGAACTTTTCCTGTTCCGAAAAAGCCGTTTGGGGTTTAGCAACCACCAGCAAGGCACATTCCCTGGGCTTGATCTGGATCACAGAATCGAGCGCGATCCGGTCGGTGTCGTAAAACTGGTTCAGGCTGCGTTCCAGATCGGCAGTGTGCAGTTCGTCGAGTTCGCCGTGCCCTTTGGTGAAAAGGATGATCTGCCGCTCCGGCGAGCGTATTTTTTTGATGGCATTGGCAAACTTGTATTCCAGCAGCGACACCGAATTGTTGATCACCACCTCCTGATTCAGCGTCGGCGATTCGCTCTCCAGCAATTTTACCGGGATGCGCTGATTGCCGTAGTGCACGACGGCCACCGGATAAATGATCTTTTGCGTGCTTTTGCCCTGTTCCGCCACACGCAGGTTGACGGGCATGATGCCCTGGTCGGCGAGCGCTTTCCTGCGTTCCTTGACCTCCTCCAGGGTGCCCACGGTGGGGTCTTCAAAACGGTAGTCCACCAGACTGCTCACGGAGCGAAAATCGTCGAGCATTTCGCGGGTAGCCGTCTGCAGGCGCTTGAAACCTGCGGGAAATTCACCGTCCAGCAATACCTGAATGTAAATACGGTCGTTCAGCCCTTTCAGCATTTCCTGCGTAGGGCCTGTAAGCGTAAAACGCTTTTCCTCCGTGAGATCCAGATGGGCGTAAAAGGTGTTGGCCAAAATATTGACAAACAACAGTATGCCGCAAAAAAGCGCGAATTGAATGATTGCCTGTGAACGCCGGGTGCGCGCCATCGTCGAGTGATTTTGGTGTAAAATTGCTGCGCGAAGATAGGGGCTTGAACGGATACGCCGATGTGTCGGCCGACATTCCCCGAAATACCGGTACTTTTAAAATTTTCTCAAAACCGGCCTCTTGAAAGCGCTGTTCACAATAATTCCCGTCCAATAAGGTTTTATTTTCGCCTCCTCAAATATTAACACATATGTTCGCTGCTTCGGCTCCTGATATGAAACGTACTCTGCTGTTTTTTTTCTTTTCCCTTTTCATCACTGCCCTTCAAGCCCAATGTATTTCCGGCGACTGCAAAAACGGCGTCGGCACCTATGTTTATCCCTCGGGCGCGCGCTACACGGGCCATTTTAAGGATGGCGAGATCCACGGGATCGGGGTCTGCTACTACACAGACGGGAGCAAATACCAGGGAGAGTGGGTGTACCGGTACCCGGAAGGGCGCGGCTCGAAAACCTATTCCGACGGCACCGTGCGCACCGGAATGTGGCGCCGCGGCAAGCCGGTCGACGACAAGGGAAAAATACTGGAGGAATACATCGCCAAAACAAAGGAGGAAAATCAGGACGACGGCACGAATATTCAGTCGGGCTGCCTTTCCGGCGACTGCAAGAACGGCGAAGGCATATTCGCCTATCCCGACGGCAGTAAATACGAGGGGCATTTTGTCAACGGCAAATTCGACGGACAGGGCGTTTTTTACTTTGCCAACGGGGATAAATACACCGGCCGCTTTAAGGAAAACTACCCCGACGGGCAAGGTACCCGCACCTATGCCGCCAACGGCATGGAAGAAACGGGCGACTGGGAACAGGGTGAATTTGTCGGCAGCAGCCTGATCGAGAGCGGGAAAGTCGGGTGTATCCAGGGCGATTGCGAAAACGGCAAGGGCACCTATATATATAAGGAAGGCTCCGCAAAATATGTGGGCGACTTTAAAGACGGCGTACCGCACGGCTACGGCATCTGTACCTATGCCAACGGCGAACGGTATCGCGGCGAGTGGATCGAAGGCGCTTTTGGCGGGAAAGGCGCGCTTTATCTGCGCGACGGCACCATTGTGAACGGTTTCTGGCACAGCGGCGAATACCTTGGCAAGGAACCTCCTGCCGATTACCAGCCGACCACAACGCCGGTCGCGGTAGAAACGCCCGTACAGCCAGCTGTTGCCGCACCGGAAACCAAGGTGTGGGCGGTAGTGGTTGGCGTGGCCTCCTACGACCACATGCCGGTGCTGCGCTACACCGACGACGATGCCTACCGCTTCTACGCTTTTCTGAAAAGCCTCGAAGGCGGCGCACTGCCCGACGACCAGATCCGCATTCTGGTGGATGAGGACGCCAGCCGCGACAATATTCTGGGCACCATGAATGAAATATTCGGCATGGCAGGCCCGAACGACCTGGTCGTTTTTTACTTCTCGGGACACGGGCTCAACGGCTCCTTCCTGCCCATCGATTTCGATGGATTCAACAACAAGATCACGCACGAGGAAATCGCAAAAATCTTCAACAAGTGCCGGGCAAAATTCAAACTCTGCCTTGCCGATGCCTGCCATTCGGGAGGGCTTTTTGCCATGCGCTCGGGCGACACCGACCCCATTTTGAGCCAGTATTACGCCACACTCGCCAAATCGGTGTCCGGTACGGCGCTGATCATGTCGAGCAAGGCCGACGAAACCTCGCTGGAATCGCAGGGCCTGCGGCAGGGCGTCTTCAGCCACTTCCTCATCCGCGGACTGAAAGGCGAGGCGGATAAAAACAAGGACAAGGTGGTAACGGTAGAAGAGTTGTACGACTATATCGCGGCCAATGTGCGCGACTACACCGGCAACCGCCAAAGCCCGGTCATCAAAGGCACCTACGATCCCAAGATGCCGGTGTCGGTGATGCGGTAACATGAATTTCGGGTAGTGTGTTTCCCGCAGGCCACCGCAGATTCAGCAATATTCTGCGCATTTCTGCGCGTTTTTTCTGCGGAAATCTGCGGGAAATAGTATTACGAGCGCCGGAACATGCTGTTCAGGCTGCTTTTCTCCAGGCCGTAAACAACACCCAGATACACGAAAAACAACGCTGCCCGGGCCGTCCAGAGCAAAATGGATGTCCCGGGCAGTGTCGTTCCCAGCCACCGGCTTATGCCGAACAGGCCGAATACCAGCAGGATGTACAGCCCCATCCGCGCAAAGGGATAGGGCACCGGGTAGTATTTCAGCCCGGTGTACCAGGTGGCAAAACACATGAAGCCGTACGTCGCCAGCGCTGCCCAGGCGGCCCCGACAAATCCGATGCGCGGCACCAGCAGCAGGTTGAGCAGCAAGGTGAGCAGGGCGCCGCCGATCGATATCCAGGCGCCCAGCATGGTTTTGTCCTTCAGGCGGTACCATACCGACAGGTTGTAGTAGATGCCCAGCAGCACATTGGCCATCAGCAGAATGGGCACCACTTTCAGGCCGCTGAAATAGTTTTCTCCGAGAAAATACTTGACCAGGTCCAGGCCCAGTAACACGGCCAGCATGCCCGTCACGGCCACGATGGTGAACCATTTGGTCGCCTTGGCCTGTATTTCAGGCGCATTTTCGTTGCCGGCATGGCGGAAGAAAAACGGTTCGGCGGCGTAGCGGTAGGCCTGCGTGAAAATCGTGATCAGCATGGCTAATTTATAGTTGTTGCCGTAGATACCCACCTGGGCGAGGTTTTGCTCGGGCGTGCCGGGCAGCAGCCATTTCAGCAGCGTCCGGTCGAGCATCTGGTTGACGATGCCGGCAAACTGCACAATAATAAGCGGTGCGGCATACAAGACCATGTTGCGCCACAACGCCCTGTCGAACCCCTTATGAAAGCCGCGGAATTGTGGCATCAGAAAGATCAGGGTGACGATGCTGGCCGTCAGGTTGGCCAGGAATACATAGCCTGTCCGTATGTCGGGCGACCAGACGTAACGGACCAGGTCATGGCCGTTTTTGGCTGCCCAGGGACAAAGCACCAGCCAGAAAAGCGTAAGGGTGATGTTGGTGCCGATATTCAGCAGTTTGCCCGCCACAAAACGCCGGGGCCGCTGTTCCAGCCGCAGCCGGGCAAAGGGCAACTCGGACAGGCAATCGAACGCCAGGATCAGTGCAAACCACCTGATGTATTCCGGGTTGGCGCTGTAATGCAGCAGATCGGCGATCGGCTGTGCGGCCAGCAGCAGGCCCAGGGTCACGAAGCCGGTCGTGGCCACCAGCGACAGCAGCCCGGTGGTGTACACCTTTTCCCTGTCCTTTTCCGGCGTACCGTACCGGAAATAGGCGGACTCCATGCGATACGAATACACGACGATCAGGAAACCCGCGTAGGCATACAGTTCATTCAGGATGCCGTTTTCCGCCTCTGTAAGCGTACGCGTGTACACGAACACCAGCAGGTAGTTCATCATCCGCCCCACAATGCTGCTCAGGCCGTATATGGCGGTTTCGCCCGCCAGTTTTTTGATCAGTGACATGTTGTGTACATCAGGGGCTGGTTATCTGCTCCGCGATCAGGGCTTTATTTCAGACAAATACGCCGATCGACGCTGCAAAAATGGGGTTTCCGTGTCAATTGGCGGGTTTTTTCTGCGACCCCACCCCCGACCTCCCGACTAAAGTGCGGGACAGGCTCTCCCCCGATGGGAG
>ERZ724521.116-NODE-116-length-30726-cov-4.417724_pt1 | contig 30726 bp, 25 predicted proteins | sample MGYA00376054_ERZ724521 | MGnify/ENA primary metagenome ERZ724521 (study PRJEB28724, sample SAMN07190883) | activated sludge metagenome | isolation source: activated sludge of sewage treatment plant in Hong Hong | place: Hong Kong | collected 2016-03-17 ... | reverse complement strand
GTGCCGCAGGCTTTGCTGCCGACGCCGCAGGCTTTGCTGCCGACGCCGCAGGCTTTGCTGCCGGTGCCCCTGGCTTTGCTGCCGGTGCCCCTGGCTCAGCCTTCTTGTCGGTCGCCGCCGGACTCGCTGGAGCAGGACTCGCTGGAGCAGGACTCGCTGGAGCCGTCCCATCCTTGCTCTGCTCTTCCGCCAGCTTGGACTTCATCCGCGACAGCAGGCCATCGTAGTTGCCCGCGCCGATGATCCGCTGAAACTGCGTCCGATAGTTCCGAACCAGCGACAGCTCATCGGTGACTACATCGTAGACCATCCAGCGACCATCAGGCTTTTGGACCATGCGGTAGTCGATTTGAACCTGCGTGGTCTTGCCCTTCGTCGCCAGTCGCAGTGTCGTGGCCACCTTCGACTCTGTGCCTTCGACGGTTTCTTCGCCGTAGGTCACTTCATAGTCCAGGTTCGTACGAAGCTGCCGAATGTAGTTCCGCTCGATCAGGTCCTTGAGCGTCGCCACAAACTCGGTCCGCTTCGGCTCGCCCATCTTTTCCCAGTGCTCGCCGAGCGCTCGCTTACACAGCTCGCTGTAGTCGAGAAGCTCCGACGCCCGCTGCTTGATCTCTTCTTTGATCTTCTTTTCTTCCGCCGAGCCCGCGTCGGTCTTGGTTCGCAGCAGCTTTTCACACGCACCGTTTAGTCGCTGCAGCGTCGCCTTCGGGCTCTGCACAGTCGGAGCCGCGCAAGCAGGCTGCGGTCCCAGCGTCCCTGGAACACTCACAAGCCCGGTCAAAAGACCGAGCGACAACACCGAACCCAACCACACAGATTTCTGCTTGCTCATTTGGGAATGACCTCTAGTCCCGACACTCGACGGAGAGCCCCACACGCTACGTTCGCATCATTGATGGCGCGCAGCACCGCAATGTGCTGTTCAAAGTAGGTGCGCAGTGCGTCGTTCATATCACGCCCCTCCGCTGTGCCGACGTCGATTGATTGCCTGATGCCTTGGAGCCAGCCGCGAGCCCTACGCTCCGCGGTCTCCGCAGCCTTTAGACGGCGCTTGGCCTCCACAACATCGTTGTACGCGCGCTCAATTTCCAGCGCCCCACCACCGAGCAGCTCGCGCTTGCGATTTTCAAAGATGTTGACGTCGGAAATTGCTTTCTGAAGCCGCGCAATCCGAGGCCCCAGATCCAGCGCCCAGTTCATACCGAGTCCGACACCAGCCCCCAGGTAGTTGAGTCGGTTCATAAAGCCGTGGTTCGGATCCTCGACGCCGCCCGCATAGCCATAGCCAAAGTTCACGATCAGGCCGAAGTTTGGCAAAAGCTCCGCGATCCGCAGCTTCTTATACAGCTGAGCGCCTTGTCCCGTCGCACGCAACACTTTTAGTTCGGGTCGACTGCGCATCGCCGCATCCAGGTAGTAGTCGATCGGATGGCTCTCGTCTTGCCACAGCGCCAAGTCCTGCTCATCGACGTCGATGCCGTTGTCTTGCACCAGATAGCGCAGGGCTGCCAGCGTCGAGCCGATCGTGCGCTCCAGATCAATCAGCAGAAGCTCAATCTGAGACTCCGCCACCTTGAGCCGCATCAGGTCAATTTCCGACGCAGAGCCCTTCCCCGCTTCCAGGTCTTGATCAATCTGTTTGACCCAGCGCTTGACCTGCTCGTGCCCTTCTTTGACCGTGTCGAGCGCCGCGCGCGCCGTCTTCAGGCCAAAGTAGGCGCGCACAAGGTTTAGCTGATGGTCGAGCTTGGCACCTTCCGCTTGCGCCGACGCGATGTCCAGTCCCGTCTGACCCAGATCCCAAGCAGCCGTCAGCTTGCCGAAGGTATAGAGCGGCTGCGTAATCCGCAGGTTTAGCTGAACGAGCGCGCCATAGATCGGCAGATAGTTCTGAATCGTCGACGAATTCAGGGTCTGCGCGACGTTCGTCTCTACGCAGTGATCCGGTCCACCGAGTGGATCGCGACCCCCCAAGGCAAGCTGCGACGGCGTTAGCTCTGCCTTTAGCTCCGCCGAGGTCTTGCACTTCACGTTCGGCGACCACGTCAGAAAGCCCGAAAAGTCCGCCGAGGGCAGCCGCAAAAAGATCTGCTCATTGCGCGTGTGCCGAGCCGATTCCACCGTCTGCTTCGCCGCCAGGATTCCGGGGAAGCGACCTTGCGCCATCGACCACAGCGCTTGAAGGTCTAGCTTCCGCCCACCGCTCTTGCTGCTCACGCTGTGATCGCCCACCGTCTGCCGTGCGATCTCCAGCGACTCGCGCATTTCCTCTTCGGTCATCGCCTGGCCGGGCTTTCCCGCCGCGACCGCGCCTGCGCCCCACAGCAAGCACGCGGTCATCAGCAAGCCGACGAGTCCGCGAGGACATCGTGACGGAGCAGCCATCCCGGATGAGTTGTTGTCGTCGTCAGGCCCAACCCAGCGCCTGGCGCTCGTCGCAGCCCAGTGAACCGAATAAGAAGTTGTACGCACCAGCAAGCTCCGAAAAAGCCAAGAAGTAAGCGGCTTTGGTATTAGACCGGCCACTTCGCTCGTGCAAGCCCTGATGCGCTACGTGGAGTCGGAGAATTCGCGAAGATGCGTAGAACTTACGCCACGGCAGAACGACCCGGATCTGCATCCAGGTTGCCCCAGTGAGACAAACGACCATTCCACAGCCCAGCCCTGGGCTGCGCGTTACGTCGTCAATGATTCGCGCGGGTGGCTCGCCAGAGCTGCACCAGCTTCACCTTGGTGCCCGCCACGTCGGCCAGCGTCTGCTTTTCAAGCGTCGCCAAAAAGTTCCGCTTGGCCTCAGCCAGCACCCCTTTGAGCGCGCACGCACCGACGATCGGGCAGGTGTTGGTCCGCATGTCAAAGCACTCGACCAGATCGAAGTGCGGCTCGCTGCGGCGCACCACCTCGGCCAGGTTGATCTCCTCGGGCGGACGCGCAAGCTGGAGTCCGCCGTTGCGACCACGCGTCGCTTTGACGAAGCCATTTTGCACAAGAAGCCGAGCGACCTTGCTCAGGTGATTGGTGGAAATACCGTACGCCCGACTGATGTCGAGCACCGCTGGCAACCGCTCGCCATCCTGAGGCGGATGGTGGGCCAGATAGAGGAGTATGCGCAGCGAGTAATCAGTGAATTGGGTTAACTGCATCGCTCTTGCCTTCGTCCAGAATACGGCCTTCTCCGCCTGATTGGGCCTGGAACGTCTGTCTTGTGTACCACGGAAAGCTCACGTTACGTAACGTAACTTGGCCAGGACTCCCTTCATATCGTTCGTTTCCGTGTTCGGCAAGCACGTAGCGTCCCGTCGTTGCCTACACTCCCAGCAGCGATCGACGAATAATTCGTATTCTCGATACCAGTTTTTGGTATACTCTATCTTTGTAGGAGGGGGAAACATGCAGTCACTATACGAACAGCTCGGTGGCTCGTCGGCCATTGAGGCAGTGGTTGAGAGCTTTTATCGCAAGATGCTGGCGGACGATCGGGTCGCTCGCTTCTTTGATGGCGTAGACATGGATCGCCAGATGGCCAAGCAGGCCGCGTTCATCACCATGGTCACCGGTGGGCCCAACCACTACACGGGTCGAGACATGCGGACGTCTCACGCCAGCATGCTCAGCAGGGGCCTGGGGGATCTACATGTCGATGTCGTGATCCAGCACCTGGCCGCCACGCTCGCCGAGTTTGGTGTCGGTGCAGAGCAGATCGAAAAGGTCCGCGCGCTGTGCGAGTCCGTCCGTGACGACGTCCTAAGCCGCGACAAAAAAAGCTAAGATCCGCTACGGTTGCGGGCATGTCGTTTGATATCGAGCTTGCCCGTGCCGCCGAGCTGATTCGATCCGGGCAGCGCTTTTTGATTGGTGCCCACGCCCGCCTAGATGGCGATGCCATTGGCTCGATGCTGGTCAGTGCGTATGGCCTGCGCCTGCTCGGCAAAGAGGTCTTTCTCTACAACCCTGACCCGGTTCCTCGCCGCTTTCAGTTCCTACCGGGTGCAGCGGACATCCGCCGCAAGATTCCCGCTGGCCTGCGCTTTTCCGCAACGCTCATTCACGACTGTGGGGCAAGGCATCTGCTCGGGGAACACTTTCCGACTCCCGCTGTGACGGGACCGCTCCTTGTTCTCGATCATCATGCGGTCGTGTCTGAGCTGGGTGACGTGGTCCTGCGCGATCCGAGTGCTGGATCGGCGGGCGTGATTGCCATGCGGCTCCTTTCGCAGCTGGGCGTCACGGCGGATGACATTCCCAAAGAGCTAGCGACCGCGCTGTTTGTCTCGCTGGTCGAAGACACCGGCTGGTTTCGCTATCCCGGCACAAATGCAGAGGTCTTTGGTCTGGCCCAAGCCGCCATGCACAGTGGTGTCAGCAGCTGGGATGTCGCGCTCGCACTCGATGAACAGCTCTCGGAAGCCAGCCTGCGCCTGCTGACCCAGATCCTACCCAGTCTGGAGCGTCACTGCGACGGCAAGCTCGCCCTGTTGACCTTGACTGATCAGATGCTGCGCGACGCGGGCGCAACCATGGACGACATCGGCAAGCCCGTAAACTACGCACGCGCGCTCAAAGGCGTCGACGTCGGCGGACTCATCACCGTCAGCGACGATCGCATTTACGTCAGCCTCCGAGGCAAGGGCCAGGTCAACGTCGGAGCACTCGCCGCTCGCTTTGGCGGAGGCGGCCACCACAACGCCGCAGGCTGCACCATCAGCTACCGCGACCCCCAAGACGTTCCCCAAAGCCTCGCCGAAGCCAAGTCTCAGCTCATCACTGCTTGCCAGGAAGTGATGGCAAGTGCGTCCCGCGTGGGGAGCCGCGCCTAACCAGTCCCTGGCCCAAGCTGTAGGACAGTGCCTTCGCGCAGGCAGGGGATGGGACAGGTGTTGGGATCGAGCAGGTCGGGATAGTGGATGAGCCGCATCCGGCTGCGAACCTCGGTGGGCAGGTCCAGCAGCGCGGCCAGCGGGGTGTGGATGCCGAAGTTGGTCTCGTGAATGATGAGCGGCGCTTCGGCCAGCCAGCCAATCAGGTCGGGATCAAAGGCGGTATCGGCGCTGTAGGCAAGAAGCGGCCTGTCCTGCCCAGCGAGCGAGACGCGAATCGCCGTGGTCGGGATGTGGTGGTAGGTAAAGCGTCGCTCGATGCGCAGCGGTCCGATGTCCGTCACGGGCGCAAGATCGACGCGGTCCACGTAGTCGGACAGGCTGAGCGCCGAGGCATCGGACGGCCACTGTCCAAGCTGGTGCTGGGTGTTCAGGTCTTCCGCCGAGCCGCGCAGGCCCGGTGACTGAAGCCGCGCGTCCACTTCGGCAGGCGAAAAGCGCGGGACGCAAGCGGTCAGGTGGGCCATGCCGCCGCGAAGACGCGTCTCCCACAGCGGATCGAGCACTTCCTTGGCCCCATAGAGCGCAGGCTTTTTCCGCACCAAGAAGCGCCGCATAAACAGAAACGCTTCCAGGCCGCCGCAGTGATCGCCGTGCAGATGGGTCAGAAGCAGGTGGTCGAGGTTCCAGACCGACAGATCCGCGCCGGGGCGCTGGCGGTGATCGGCCAAGACGCGCGGCAGGGCGGGCGGACAGTCGATGAGCAGGCGCAGCCCGGAGGAAGGCTCCTCGATGCACAGGCAGGCGTTCCAGTATCGCTCGGTAAACGCGTCGCCTACGCCCAGCACATGGAGCCTTGGCATCGGGGTGTCCTTCCTAGCCGTTGTGACCGATCGCAGCGCAGACGCCATCGGTGAAGGTCTTGGTGTTGGCCAGACCCCCGAGGTCTTTGGTGCGCACCTTTTCGTCGCGCAGGCACGTCAGCAGACCGCGTCGCAGCCGAGCCGCCGCTTCGTGTTGATGGACGTGAATCAGCATCATCTCGGCAGCCAGGGCCAGCGCCGTGGGGTTGGCAATGCCCTGCCCTGCGATGTCGGGGGCCGAGCCATGGACCGCTTCAAAGATCGCGGCCTTTTCGCCAAAGTTTGCACCCGGTGAGACGCCCAGTCCGCCGACCAGTCCGGCGATGAGATCCGACAGGATGTCGCCAAACAGGTTCATGGTGACGATGACGTCGAAGCGCTCGGGGGCAATCACCAGCTTCATGCAGGCGGCATCGACGATCACGTCATCGTGCGCGATGTCTGGGTATTCGGCAGCGACCTGCTTGGCCACTTCCAGAAACAGGCCGTTTGACATCTTGAGGATGTTGGCCTTGTGGATGATCGACACCTTCTTGCGCTTGTGCTTGCGGGCGTACTCGAAGGCGTAGCGGACGATGCGCTCGGAGCCCACACGGGTGATGACGGCGATCGACTCGGCGGCAGAGCGACCGGGGCCGACAAAGTGCTCGATGCCGGCGTAGATGTCTTCGGTGTTTTCGCGAACGGTGACAATGTCCACGCCGCTGTAGCGCGACGGCACCCCGTCAAAGCTTACGGCGGGGCGAAGGTTGGCGTAGAGGTCGAAGTGCTGACGCAGCGCGACGTTGACCGAGCGAAAGCCGCCGCCTTTGGGCGTCGACAGCGGTCCCTTGAGCGCGATCTTGTTCTTGGTGATCGACTGCAAGGTGATGTCGGGCATCGGATCGCCGTGGGCTTTGAGCGCGCCTTCTCCGGCTGGGATCTCTTCGTACTGAAGCTGGGCGCCGCAGGCTTCGAGCATGCGCAGCACGGCTTCGCTGATTTCGGGACCAATGCCATCGCCCCGAATCAGCGAGATGACAGGAACAGTCGAAACGGACATGGGAAAAACCTCTCTTTACGCGTCGGTATCGGCGGAGGCGACGAATACCGGGCCACGCTACGACTTGCCAAGCAGAAACTGATAGGCGGCTTGTAGCTCTGCCTTGGCCCCGGACCGCACCACCTCGCCGTGGGTGATGATCATGCGGTCGAAGTCCCATGCCAAGATTTTCTCGATGGAACGACGGGTGGCGGCGCGATCTTTGATCAGGCTGCGCAGCACCTTGGTCGCCCGAACCCCACCGAGCGCTCCGTTGAACCGAAGCAGCAGCTTCACGATGAAGGACGACACCTGCGTGACGTTGAACGCCAGGTCGGTCTGAATCAGCGTGCGGCTCTTTTTGTGGAAAAACACCACCTCGTTCAGCTTCGGCATGCCCAGCACCAAGTGCTGTTCCAGGTCGGCGGACAGTCCGGGCGGTGGCTGGTCCGACAAGATGCCATCGTGGCGAAGCTCAGGACGCTTGTCGGAAAGACCGGGAGGAACGTAGAGCTTGGCGTCGGGATAGCTCTGCTTGGCATCGCCCGCGTACAGGTGATGCATCAGGTTGGGCGCGACGATGTGACGAACCGGACCCAGCCGATCCAGCTCGGCCCGATCTTCGGCAGTCATCGCCACCGGCGACACCATCAGCAGCGAGCCATCGGACAGCTTCACGATGGTCATTCGCCCACCCAGGTCCACGCCCATCATCTTGAAGGGCTTGTCGAGGTACCACACATCGCTGTCCAGCTGACGAAACATGGTGTTTCCTCTCTGCTACTTCTTCGGGTCGCCAGACGATGGCTTGCCACCCGGCCCGTCTTTGCCCCAGACCATGCCCACCATCGTTGCAGCGCGCCGACTGGGCTCACGCGGACGGTTGCTCTGACTCAGCCAAGTCACCAGCACGCGCATGAGCGCTCGCTGAATTTCAGGATAGGTATCCAGCAGGGCCAAGAAGTCGTCGGCATCAAAGCGAAGGAGCACCATCGGCTCAATTGGCTCGACGGTCGCTGAGCGCTCAATGCCAGCCAGCACGGCCATCTCGCCGGTCGTCTCGCCGGGTCCAAGCCGCGCGATCTCTTGTCCGTTTTGAATGACGCGGACCTTGCCCTTGCGGATGAGATACAGACAGTCGGCGGGCTCCCCTTGATAGAACAGCGGCTTGCTCACGTCGTCGCCCGCGATGTCGACACGCTCGGCCAGCCGCGCCACTTCGGCCAGCTGCGCGTTCGTCAAGGACTCAAACAGCGAGACGTCCTTGAGGAACAAGATCATGTCGAGTGAGACTGAGACTGCCATCGCTCGCTCTAGCTCTTGTCCTCTGAGGTTGCGCCGCTTTGCTCCGGCTGGTTGGTGCTACTTGACGAAGGCTGCGGGCCGTCTTTGCCCCAGACCATGCCAATGATCGTCGACGCGCGCGGCGCTTGCCGAGACTTACCGGTCTGCGCCAAGCGACGCACCAGCGACTTGAGCAGCGCACGACCGATTTCCGGGAAGGCATCGAGCAGCCCAAGGAAGTCGCGCTCCGACCAGCGCAACAGCTGACACGGCTCTAGGGTATCGACGCCAGCGGTGCGCTTGGTGCTAGCGAGCACGGCCATCTCACCGACGCACTCGCCCGGACCAAAGCGCGCCACTTCGTTGCCCCCGATGACGACGCGCAGCTTGCCCTTGCGAATCAGGTACAGGTAATCGGGCATGTCGCCCTGGTTAAACAGCGTCCGTCCCGCCGGCAGATCCACCTTTTCCGCCAGGCCCGCCACGTCGATAAGCTGCGCGTTGGTCAGCGTCTCAAACAGGCCGACGTCTTTGAGGAACAGCACCGCATCCAAGTGTCGCTCAATCAGATCCGGGATGGGCGGAAACGTCGAGGTCTGACGCGGACAGTCGGGATCGTACTTGAGCGCGGCAATCACCCACGGATCGGCGGTCAGCTTCAGCCACTCGACGGCACTCTCGGCGGTCTGCCCAGAGCCAATCGACAGCGGCGGCTGGAAAAACTCGGCCTGCCACGGCTGCGTCTCATCCAGCAGCTTGAGGCTCGCGTTTACGATCGGTCCTGGCTTAAACAGCGTGCGCAAAAGCTCTCTTGCCTGATCCCGGTGCGGAGAGTTCGGCGAGCGCAGCGCCTTGAAGATGTGAACCATCGTGTCTTTGGGCGAAAGCAGCGCCAGCGTCTGCGCGACACGCTGCTGCGCAGCATCGATCTGCGCCTCGATCTCGCGATACAAAAGACCGTTTGGACGGACGCGGTCCTTGAGCAGATCGCGAGCGCGCAGCATGTGCAAGCCCCAGCGCAGCTCCGACAGCACGAAGTTCTGAATCACATCGGCGGTCAGCGGCGGCAGGTTCAGCACGCGACGCAGCCGGTTGAGCGACTTGAGCGCCTCCAGCTGCGCGTTTCGATCGCTGTGACGGACATGATCGAGCAGACACTGCACACCCGACTGCGACGGAATCAGCCCAAGCGCACGCAGCAAGTGCTGACGAACCACCGAGCTGATGTCCGGCGAGTCGAGCTGCGAGATGATCTTGGGCACGATCGACTCACCACAGCTCGTCAGCGCCCGCACCGCGACGTGAGCCATCGCCGGTTCGTTTAGCGCCGACCACAGTGGCCGCCGCGCTCGCTCATCTTCAAACGCGGGCAGACAGCTCATCGCCTCGCGACGCACGGCAATGTCGGTATCCGCCAGCCGAGCGAGCACAGCCGGAAGGAACTCGCCAACTTTGTACTCGTGAACCAGCCGCAAGCCCGCCGAGATCTCTTCGTTGCTCTGGCTATTGAGCATGGCCTCGAGCGCCCGACGAGCCACCTTCTGATGCCGAATGTCACTGGAGCGCAGCAGCACCGCCAGCGCCGCCGTCCGCAGGGGAAGGTTTGGCACCGTCAGCCAGCGAGCCGTATCGTCGCCAATCAGCACCGCGCCCAAGCCGCCCGCCGCATCCAAGATCGCCTGCCGCTCGATGTCCGACAGGTCCGGCACCAGCCAGCGCTGCTTGACGTGTGCTTCTAGCAGCTGGTCTGGCTCGTCGGCCAGCCAGCGCAGCGCAGCAATGCGAACCGGCTCTGACTTGTTGGTCAGCCGCGTCTGCATCGCCTTGGCCACCAAGTTCGACCGCTGCGTCCGCAGCAGATCCAGCGCCAGCTCTCGCGATCGCGGAGTCCCTGAGTCGATGGCTTCGAGCAGCACCCGCAGACGCGGACCGTCGATCATCGGCACCAGGTTTTCCGCCGCTTCGGTCGTTCCCAGTGCTTCGACGCTGCCTTCTTCCAGCGTCTCGCGCAGCGTCTGGGCATAGATTGAACCCCAGCGCGTCGACAGCATCGTGACCAGCACCGCCAAGATGATGGCGACGCCCGTCAGCAGCGATGGATTGATCGAAGCCGTCTTGGCAATAAACAGCACCAGCGCACCGACGGCCTTGATAAACGGCGACATGATGCCGCCCAGCACAAGCAGCAGCGTTGGACGGATCGTTGGTGAAAGCGCAGCGACAAGACACGACTCCGCCGGACGATGCAGCGCCGGACGCAGTGTCTTATCCAAAAACAGCGCCACGACGATCACCCACACGGACATGTCCGCCGACCACTGGGCACCGACGGTCGCGTAGAAGTAGATACTCATGCAGGCGCCGATCGTCGCGGGCAGGATGGCCAGCGCCAGGCCGACGCCCCAGCGCTCCAGCACTGGCGTCGTTACCATCGTCTGGGTCGCCAAGCCGCCGATCGAAGCAACCGCCAGCAGCATCGACGTGATCGAGTTGATCGTCTCCTGCGGCCAGGCATCCTTCATCGCCGCATTCGACTCGTACTGCACCAGCGCGCCGGTCCAGATGATTCCGGCGGTGCCCAAGATCATCCAGCGCACCAGCGGCACCGTGAAGATCTGTCGCAGATGGCTCTGCTGGTTGATGGACGACCGTCGCTTGGCCGGAGCCCGCGCCGCATAGTCCATCCGCACCAGCGCACTCGCCAACAGCCACGCCAGCGCCGACAGCCACACCAGCCAATGTGACCTTAACTTCACATACTTGAGCGCGAGTGGAACCACCGTTCCAGCAACGAGACCGCCGATACTGCCCCACGCACCGAGCCGGGGCAGCAGCCAGCGAATCTGCGCCGCCTCCAGCGGGGCTTGGAAGTAGGTCCAGGTTGCGGCAACACCGACGGTGGTTGCAATCTCGACCAGCAGATACAGCGTAAACGTCGATGCCGACGTCTGCCGCAGGTTCCATAGCGCCGCCAGCGCCGTCAGCACACCGAGCGTCAGCAAGATGATCCGCAGTGCACCTGCCGCCGGTCGCTTGCGCAGCAAATAGTTCAGTCCCAGCGTCGTCAGCGCCGTCAACAAGCTACCGAACAGCATCGCCAGCGGAATGTCCGGTTTCTGATGGTTGGTCAGAAACATGGCCGTCTGGAACGAGGTCGATAGGACGACGTTGAAGATGATCACCGCAGCCAGCCAGCGCAGGCTGCGCTCCGTCTCCTTCAGTCTGGCGGCGGGCCCTTGCTGATCCTGGGTCATGAGCCTCTCCACCAGTGCGCCCCACAGCAGCCAACTACGCGCGAACACACGGATGACGATGCATCCAAGCGACCGTGCGTGAAGGCAGCTCTGGCCGGGGCAGCAGAGAGGTTACATGCCCAATGCGAGCAAGACATTCTTTACTAAGGCAATTTTACTGCTCTATCTCGGCAATTGGAAGCGTCGGCTCTGCGCACACTTGCGGCGATTTCACAAAGGGCCTAGGCCAGGGCCATGCAGCGCATGTATGCAGAAAACCCAGCACAAACGAACGGGACGAAGCGACGCACTGCGTTGTGGGGGATTCATGCTCATAAGACGAGCACAAAGAACGGCTTAGCAGCGACGAGACGATAGGAGATTACAGCGAATCCACGGATTGAAGCAGTTCTGACTGAAAGCTGCTACGCGGGCGAACCAAGCTCTGATGGTGCGATTTGAGCCTCCCCGTAATCAGGTCTACATCAGGGTGCACCACACTACCTTCCACTTCATCTGCATCGAACTCGTACTGGGTACGCTCTTTGTAGGTAATGGTATGCGAGGAAGTGTCGGTTCCTGATGCACGCGGTGCTTCCGCTTGGTGGGTTTGTGCCATGGCAGAGGAAGCAACCACAGAAACCAACATCGCAGCCAGCAAGGTCTTGCGCATCGACAGGCTCCTTTTGTTCACGGGACATCGAGTACCAGCGACAGTGACGGACACGACTTCTAGGCGCGATCACCGTCCACGGCCCTTCTGATTGGCTGTCAACGCACCGGGCTAAAAAGGGATCTGCGAGCAGAACGATTCGGAGCGGGCGGGAAAAACGACAACAAACTCACAGGCAAAGGCTCGCCTGCCCGTGGACAAGCGAGCCGATCGCTCACGTTAGAATCGGGGATTCGGACGAACGCAGAGCTGCCACAGACCGGGAACGCCCACAGCATCCCACGCGCGATGAACGGCGGTAACTTCCGCACTGCACCGTCCGTACAGCGTCTGTGCCGACTGCGCCGTGATGTAGCGAGCCGTCTCAAACGTCGCGCCCGCAGGCAGCATCATCTTCTGGTTGGCCATGTAGAAGATCTGCAGCGACTTTTCGAGTCCGATCGCTGGAACCTCGACGGTGGTCTTGCTGCGCGGATGCTTGCCACCTTGGGTCAAAAGGACGTGGACCAAGTTCGGCAGGCCACTGTTTAGGTGAACACCACCGCGATCGGTGCCGCCCGGCATGATGCGCTCTGGATAGTAGTCTTTGCTCTGACCATCCTTTGTGGGGTTGTCCATAAAGCGCAGCGAACCTCCCGGCAGCATCGGGCCGGCCACTTCCTTGCCGAGCAGCCACGTCTCCGCCGAGTGCTTGAGCATCGTTGGGTTGCCAGCCGCCGTACCACCGGAAGCCACCCACGCTTCCACGCCCGAGCCCATGATGTCGCTCATCGCTTCGTTGAGCGCGCCCGACTCGTTGATATAGGTCAGGTTCGACTCACTGCTCGTCACCGCGTGGGTGATCTCGTGCGCCGTCACATCCAGGCCCAGCGTCAGATCCAGCAGCACCTTGCCATCGCCCTTGCCGTACGCCATCTGGAAGTACGGGCTGCCCAGCCACGCCGCGTTGTTCGGCGAGCAGCTAAAGCCCGACGGAAACTGAACGTTCACCGTCGCTTTCATGACCGCGCCCTTGTTGTCGTAGGAGTCGCGACCAAACATGTGCTTGTAAAAGTAGTAGGTCGATTCCTGATCGTTGTAGACGTTGTTCACGCCCGTGTCCGTCGAAGCAGGAGCCCCTTCTTTGCGCATCGCCGTGCCCGGCAGCATCCCCATCGCCGTGCCGATGCAGTTCCCACCGAGCGAATAGAGATCGCGGTTGAGCGCACCGTGAACGTGCGAGCGCTGCGACAGCACATCACCCGTCTGCACGGACACGAAGATCTCTTCGAGAGCCAGACCCTCATCCGACAGGTACTCAACGAGCGCGCGGTAGGCCAGGCGAACCGTCGCGTCCGGCTGTGCATCGGGAGAAACCAGTGCCAGCGAAGGGTCTCCGTGGAAGTGCAGCGTGCCCAGCTTGGCCGACGAAGCCAGCGCACGGCGAATCGACTCACGACCCACTGCGACGCTCTTTGCTGAAGCTGGAATCTCGATGCGAAGATCGGACTTCAGCTCACCGATGACGGCCAGCACCGCTCCCGAGCGGTCCGCTTGCATCGTCACTTCTCCATCCACAACCGGGATGCCCGCGTGAACCTGACGAAGCCGAAAGTAGCGATTCCCCGCTTCATCCGAGCGCTCTGCCGTCACTTCAAAGCGTGTCTCTGCCGACAGCCGATAGGCGGGCGCAAGCTGGCTCAGCATCAGCTGCGCCGCGCTGGAACCGTCCACGACGGCAGCATTCATGAGGCCGGACAGAAACAGCGGCGTCTTGTGCGCGGTAAGCTGTGCCGTCTCAAAACCCAGAGCAGCCAGCGACTTGGGCGATTCAGACGGTCCAGCCAGCAGGCTCAGGCCATCGTCTGCACCGGTTGCGGTGCTGTCTCCCAGCGCACAGCCGCTCAGGGCCGCGCCACAGAACAACAGGGCAGACAGAGAAAGCTGGCGGTGACGATTTTTTGCGCGAGACATTCGGTACTCCTTGGTTACAGCGGGTCGTTTGGTGTTGGGAACCTAACTGCCGACACCTATACCATAGGAACCATTTGGCACTGACAATGCGCCAGCGGGGCGACGCCAGCGCGATGCCCAGCCCACGGCTGCGATAGGTCTTGTGCTTGTGCTTACCGCTGCGACGCAAGCCAGGATGCTGGGCGTCGCGCCACGTACTTGCGAATGGCCTCTCGCAGGGACGCCGCGATGAGGACACCGGAGAGATCCACGTCACCTCGGCCCAGCACCTTTGCAATCTCGGCCCGCATTCCGGTCAGCAGCACCTGCGCGCCCAAGATTCGCACCGATTTGACCAGCTCAATCAAAGACACCGCCGCCGCCTCATCTACCTGTCCAATGCCTGTCAGATCCAGCAGCACGTAGCGTGCGCCCTGGGTGTGAACACCGTCGAGGAGCGTCTGCTGGGCATACTGCATCCGTGCAGCACCGAGCGACCCGATGAGCGGCATCACCAAGACATCATCGCTCACCGGAATCAGCGGCGTCGACAGCTCAAGCATCCGCTGCGCTTGCTGTGCAATGGCCCGCTGAAGGCTCAGCCGCTCCGCTTCCGCATGCTTGCTCGCGGTGATATCGAGCGCGATGCCCCGCAGACAGAGCGCCCGCCCTTCGGCATCACGAAGCGTCACCATGTGGTGCGCAACCCACAGCTCACGACCATCGCGCGTCATCAGTCGGTGCTGTAGCGAACCCTCGCCCTCGTTTAGCACGCGCACAACATCTTGAGTCACCGCCGCACGGTCCGACGCTGGAACAAAGTGGAGCCAACCTGCATGCTCTTCTCCCAGCCAGTCCTCTTTGCCGTATCCGGTCAGGGAATGAACAAAGTCGCTACAGTAGTTTTGGTGTCGCAGCGACTCAGACAGCCAGTATTCCCAGACCACACCGGGCAGCGTATCCACAAGTGAATCCATCCGCTGCTTGAGCACTTCCATCCGCATCAGCGCTGCGATTCGCTCGGATTCCTGCTGCTTAAAGCGTGTCATGTCCAGCGTCAGTCCGTACATGCGAACCGGAACGCCATGCGCATCCCGCTCGATCCGCATGGTGCTCTGTACCCACAAGACCGAGCCATCGCTGCCAATGATCCGGTACGGACCCAGTGGGCGCTCCGATTGGCCCGCAGAAGCCACCTCGCGGAGCACCCAGTCGCGATCATCGGGATGCAAGATGCTACGCCAAAATCCCGGTGTCTCAAGCCACTGCTTGGCGGAGTAGCCAGTGACGCGGAACAGATACTCGTTGATGTAGACCACGCGATAGGAAGACAGGTCGGGACTCACCGGACCAAACCACATCAGTCCGGGCAGCATCTGCGCCAGCTGATCGCGGTGTCGCTCGGCCAGCTCCGCTTGCTGCAAGCGCTCTGCTCGCATGGCGTCGGCTTCCACCTGCTCGGTCACATCTTGCAAACAAATCACAAGCTGGCGTGGGTCTACCTGGGAATCACCAAAGACATCGTCTGCTTCTCGCGGCGGAACGGCTGGCGCACCTATGTGGGCTTGCAGCCAGCGTTCTTTTTCTGTGGACCCAAACGGACTCACCCGGAACCGAACCGTAGCTGCCGCGTTCGCTGAACAGACCAGATCCCACGCGCAGAGGACGGATGCCAGATCGAGCGGATGCACAAACGCAAACAGACGCTGACCCATCAGCTCAGAGACCGAGCAGCCAAGCAGGTTCGCGCACGCACAGGACGCGACCACAAACTCTCCGCTCAGTCGATGTTGCGAGAGTCCTACCGGACAATGATCCATCACAAACGAAAGGGAATTGGCTGTCATGGTCTGCGCACCGACGCCCACGGACAGAGCCGTCCACGGTCCCTGTCCACAGCGCCCCCAAGCACCGGGCAGAGCTTACAATGGCTCGCAGCGCTGATGATATACTGATTGCGCCTGGCCGTACCGTCGCTGATTGTGACCCACTGTGGGCCCGACAACGGCTGATGTAGGAACGCATTTACGGGAAGGAAAGGAAGCTGTCTGCATGTCTGATCACATTCAATCGATTCAAGATCTGAAGGCCCGATACGCACGCTTTGCTGACGCGGTCTTTCGCACCGCTGGAAGTGCAGCAGCCGCGACGGCACTTGCTGACCTATTCACCCATGATGGCGTCCTTGATCTGGGTCCATTTGGACGTTACAGCGGACACGCAGAGCTCATGCATGCCTTCCAGACCATCTTGCCGGCGAGCACCGTCTGGAGCACGCACTACATCGTCAGTCCAATCGTCTCAGTGACGGGCGATACCGCGACCGGAGACTGGTACTTCTTGATTCACATGGTTCCCGCGTCCCCGGCCCATGCGCCGGTCGTGACCGTATACGGCAGCTACCAGGACACGTACGAAAAAGTCGGCGGAACCTGGAAGATCAAGCAGACCTTGACCACGTACACGCCACCACCGACGTAAGCGCTCGCCGAAAAACGTCTATCGCGCTGGACGCTACGCACTGCTCGACTGCGCCGCCGCCGACTGCGGCACCAGCGGCTTCTGGCTGTCATCCAGTTCATCTGCAAACGCCTTGTGGACCTCTGCCAAGTGAGCATCCAGCGTCTCAGGTCGCCAGGCCTCCGTCGAGATCGCAGGCAGGATCTCAATCTTGAGGTTTATCGGCTGGAACATAAACGTGTGCTTGGCCCAGTTTTCGTGCGCGCGATGCACCACCACCGGAACAATCGGCAGCTTGGTGGCCAGCGCGAGGTGCGCAAAGCCCTTCTTTAGCGGCTGAAGCCGACCATCTTTGCTGCGCGTCCCTTCCGGCCAGATCCAGATGCTCAGTCCATTTCGGCGAACAAACTCTGCGGTGTCTTTCATCGCAGCAATGGCAGAGCCCCGATCGCCTCGGTCTATCGTCAAGTGCCCCGACAGGTAGTACAGCCAGCCGAAGAACGGGATGCGCAGGATCTCTTTTTTGGCCACGCCACAGCCACCAATGGGACAGATCCAGATGGCCACAAACGCATCCAGCGTCGAGACATGGTTCGATACATAAATGGCAGGTCGATACTGCTCGACGCGCTCGCGGTGATGAACAGTTGGAGTAGCTCCCGCCAGCCACAAGATCGCGCGACCGACGATCTTGCCGTAGTAGTTACACAGCTTGACCCGCGCGGGCCGCCACGGCAGCAGCAGCAGCGCGATGACCAGCGTCACCGTAGAGCAAAGTGACACCAGCAAAAAGCCAACCGTAAGCCGTAGCATCGAGAAGAGTCTGCGTCCCAGCACAGTCGCGCAGTATGACGCAGTTGCCTTGCGCGGTGACGAACTATTCGCTAGCGAAACAGAGCGACCAGCAGCAGCAGCAAGAGCACCAAGATCAGCACGCTGATGACCACGGCCAGTCGGAAAATCTGACCATCTTGCAGCGCACTGCGGATCACCGGCGGAAGCTTCTGCTCGATCGCAGCCAGGTACGGCGGCAAGGGCTCTTTCGCAGGGGGCGGCAGGGTTGGCACGGAAGCCGACGAAACCGGAGCCGGCGAGATCGGAGCAGGCGACGTCTCAATCGTTGAGGCCGCCGGGTCGGGCGTAGGGGCTGCAATCTGCGGAAGAATCCCGCGCGCCGGAGACTTGGCAGGCGCCAGCGCCGCCGCTGCGGGCTGGGCACTGGCCCCTTCGGTTCCTGGCAGCGGAGTCTTTGCCGCGACGACCCCTTGCGGCATGGCATCTGCGCTCACTCGCTGCCCACCCTGCGCACTCTTTGCGGGGAGCAGGCCCTGCGCCATCGCATCGCTACTGACCCGGTTCGCAGCAGGTCGAGCCCCCGGCAGCGGTGGAGGCCGCATTGCTTCATTCGACGAAGGCCGCTTGGCAGGCGGCTGCTTCAGCATGTCAGGCCGCAGCGTCCGCAGGCCCATCGTGACCGCCGCTTTGACACCGGGGTCTAGGACTCCGCCTTCCACCAGCATCTCACTTGGGTCTAGCTCGACCAGATCTTCGCCCTTGGCCACGCTGTGTGCCAGTGCGTTCTGTACATCGACGTGAAGGCCGCTCTCTTGCTCTTCCCAGCCTTGCGCAAACTGCTTGGCGTCCGTCGTCAGCTTCTTGACCCAGTCTCGGATGGTCTGGTTGTTTGTCCCAGACAGCGCCGGAACCGTATCCAGCACCCGAGTCAGCGCATCGGCCATCGCATTGCCATCGACAAAGCGTCCGCGCAAGTCACGGCTCAGCGCCTGCATCGTCACATCGTCCAGCTCTTTGGGCACGCTTGGATTGAGGCTGCTTGGCCGAGGAATCTCTGCCTTGAGGACCCGACTGACCACCAAGTACTCATTCGAGCCGCCAAACAGCCGCCGTCCGGTGAGCAGCTCATGCAGCACGATGCCCGCCCCAAAGACGTCGGTGGCGGGCAGCACCTTCTGCGCAACCTGCTCCGGTGCCATATAGGCCAGCTTGCCCTTGATGATGCCCGTCCTCGTCTGTGGTCCGAAGCCCCCCAGGGCCTTGGCCACGCCAAAGTCGATCACCTTCACCAGCCCATCTTGCGACACCATGATGTTCTCTGGCGAGATGTCACGATGGATGATGGGCTGCAGCTTGCCCGTCGCTGCGTCTTTGTGGGCATGCGCATGGCCCAGCCCGCGTGCGACCTCACGCGCGATAAACGCCGAGATCGCCGGGGGGATGCCTTTGCCGGTAAATCCCTGCGTGCCCAGCCGCATCAGCTCCCAGAGCTGGGTTCCACGAATATACTCGCCGACGATAAACGGGACTTTAACCCCCAGTTCGTCATCGACAGCCTCAAGCAGCGCATACATTCGGGCCAGGTTGGGATGCTGCAGCGAGCGCACCAGCTTGGCTTCGTTGAGAAACATCTCTCGGAAGACGGGGAACTCCGTGCTCTTGTAAAGTGACGGCTTGATGCGCTTGATGACGACTTGGCTCTGCGGCCCTACCGAGTGTTCCCCGCCCGAATACTGAGCCAGGAAGACTTCGGCCATGCCGCCTTCCCCTAGACGATCAATGAGCAGGTAGTTGCCTAGCCGGATGATGCCAGAGTCGGCCATCGTCACTAAGGTACAGCAGTTTTGCGAAGCCGGTTCATGCAGTTTTCGCAGGTTCTGAAGCCGACATACGGGTAGCAGAACCTCACATGTGGCCAAACCGATGGGGAACAGCCCCCGGGGTATCCGCTGATCGGTTCCAACCGATTGCCTACAGCCCCCGGGGTATCCACTGATCGGTCTGAACCGATTGCCTACAACCCCCGGAGTATCCGCTGATCGGTTCCAACCGATTGCCTACAACCCCCGGAGTATCCGCTGATCGGTTCCAACCGATTGCCTACAACCCCCGGAGTATCCGCTGATCGGTTTGAACCGATGCGCGACCACCCTGGCTGCAAAAGACGTTCGGTTGGGTGACATCCGCAGCACGATGAAGCGCTGTAGCGGTCCGGTTTGACAGAACCAACACGCTCTACGGTCGGGTGGTTCGATTGATTCGATCGCCCCTATGCGTCGCATCTCATGCGATGATGACCAGGTTTGATGAGCCGTCATACCAGCCCGACGTTGACCAATTGGGCACGGCTGGTTCAAGATGTCGGAACCGAAAGGAGAGAGGGCTTATGAGAAGAGTAACCAACCTATGTATTCCGGCGCTTGCGCTCTTGGCGATTACCAGCCTGGGCTGTAGCGCACGCGAGAAGTCCATCTGCGACAAGCTCATCACCTGCGAAGGTGGAAACGACAAGGACAAGGACGCCTGTGTGGATTCGTGGATCCAGAACACGCAGGTCTACGAAGCCTACAAGTGCGGCGATGCGTACTCGAAGTACCTCGACTGCGTGGAAGCTTCGTCCATCTGTAGCAACGGCAAGCTGAAGAATGATAGCTGCTCGGCTCAGTCCCAAGCGGCCATCACTTGCATCAACGCGGCCAGCGCCTACGGCATCAAGTAGTCACTCGAGGGATCACATGCGAATCATTCGTAACGGGCGTCACTTCGGACTCGCTCTCGCTCTGCTCCTGGTTGCGGCGGCTGGCTGCTCGGGCACGGAAAAGTCAATCTGCGACAAGGGTCGTCAGTGTCTCGGCGGCAACGACCTGGACTACAATGCCTGTGTCCAGACTTGGATCTACGAAGGCAAGATTGCGTCGGACTACGGCTGCTCCGATGCATTTAGCACCTACGTGACCTGCGTGGATACGACCAGCACCTGCGACACCACGCTGGGCATCAAGACCTTCAAGAACAGCTGCAGCGCCCAGAAGTCGGCGCTCGATTCGTGCGAAAAGGCGGCATCCGTCAAGGGTGACAACCACTTCCTGTCTTCGCAGCCGTCGAGCCAGACCGACAGCAAGTAGCCGATCCTCCGCATCCCCCGCTTTTCTGATATGACCATCTTATCCTGATGGTCACGCTCTCCCTCTCGCCACGTCAGCGCCAGTCCCACCACCATGGACGGTTACGCGCGTCTTGTGGCGTCCTGCACTGGATCGTACCGCTGCTGTGGCTGTTGTGCCTGCTGCCAAGCCAAGCCCTGGCGGGAGACCCCGAGCTACGCTGGCGCAGCATTGAGACAGAGCACTTCCGCATCAGCTATCACGAGCCGCTCGGACAGGTTGCGCAGCGGCTCGTGCAAGTGGCAGAGACATCCCACCGCGTGCTGGTGCCGGTCATGGGCCATGCGCCACGCTTTCGGACCGAGGTGGTGCTGACCGATGACACGGACTTTTCCAACGGCTCGGCCACAGCCATGCCGTTTCCCACGGTACGGCTCTATCTGACCGCGCCCGATGACCGCTCGGAGCTAAACGACTTCGACGACTGGCTGTACGCCCTGTTTGTCCACGAATACACGCACATCCTGCACCTGGACACGATGGGCGGACTGCCCAAGTGGGTCAACCTGCTGCTCGGCTTTGGCTGGAACAACATCTACGCGCCCAACCAAGTACAGCCTCGCTGGTTTATCGAAGGTCTGGCCGTGCTGGAAGAAACCGAGCGTTCGAGCGCCGGACGGCTGCGCTCTGCCATGTTTGACATGTACCTGCGCAGCCACGTCTTAGAAGGCAAGTTTCTGCGGCTCGACCAGGTGTCGAATCAGACACGGCTGTTTCCTCGCGGCAACGTGCCGTACCTGTATGGCTCGGCGTTTCTGCGCTACATCATGAAGCGATTTGGACACGATTCGCTCAAGGAAGTGGTGGCGCGCTACGGAGGCTGCTGGTCGCCAGACTGCTGGGTTCCATGGGGAATGAGCCGCTCGTTCAAAGCCGTCACTGGGCACGCCTACGGGCCGCTGTATGAAGCGTTTTCCCAAGATCTTGCAGAGCGATTCCGTAAGCAGGCGAGTGAAGTGGCTCTGTCGCCGATGGGACAGACCCATGGCAAGCCGCTGACCGACTGGAAAGCGACGCTGGACCGTCCGGTGTATATCGATGGGGGCAAGTCGCTGCTGTGGCTAGAGACAGACCCCTACAAGCGTCCCGCGCTGGTTCGACATGACCTTGCGTCGGGTAAGACGGTGCGAGAGCTAGAAATCGACGGAGCGGGCGGTCTGGCCGTGGACCCAAGTGGTCGGTTTGTGGTGATGGCCCGGACGAACATCTTCCGCGCGACCTATTCGTTCCAGGACCTGTTTCTGTATCGACGCGACCGTCGGGAGCTGATGGCACTGAGCGCTGGGCTGCGGGTAGACAATCCTGCCATCTCGCCAGATGGAAAGCGCGTCGCTTTTGAGGTCACGAGCCAAGGCACCCGGCGACTGGCGCTGATGGATCTGCCCAGCACCGAGCGAGGCAGCGACACCGAGACCGTCAACGCCAAAGCCCATGCCGTCCCCGAGGTCTGGCGCGCGCGCGCAGCAAAGCCAGTGGTGTTTCCACTGCCGCAAGCCGAGTGGTCGCAGATCTACACGCCAAGCTGGTCCCCAGACGGCAAGCTGCTGACGTTTTCGTACTGGCAGCAAGGTGGCTTCCGCGACATCGTGACGCTGAACTTGCACACGGGGGAGCTGCGCTATATCACCCACGATCGAGCGCTCGATCTGGAGCCGCGCTTTTCGCCCGACGGTGAGTGGCTGTACTTTGTCTCGGATCGAACCGGCATCTACAACCTGTACGCGCACCACCTGGCCAGCGATACGACCTACCAAGTGTCGAACGTACTCAGTGGGGTGTTTTCCCCGATGCTGTCGCCAGACGGAAAGACCGCTGCGGTGGTTGGGTTCGTCGCCGAAGGCTATCGCATTGAGCTACACGACATCGACCTTCAGCGCGCGCAGCTTGCGCCACCGCCACCCACGGATCGACCGGCACCACTGAGCGTCGGAGATCCCGAACAGACGCGCCAAAAGACGGTGCCCGTGCAGCGCTACAACCCGGCCCGGACCTTCTTCCGGTCGCCGGTATCACTTTTGTCGGCACAGCTTCCCGTGTCGGCCCCGGGTCCGTATGGTCAGAGCTTCGGACTTCAGTTTCAAACGGCAGATGTGGTGGGCATTCACTCTTTGGTGGGCGGGCTGACCCTACAGTCCTCGCGGGCCGATGCCACCGGCGTCTTTGCCCGCTACAGCTACCGACGGCTCTGGAACGGCATCAACCTGGACGTAAGCCGTAGCCTGTATCCACGCGGTGGACTGCGTCTCAATGGCAGAAACCGCTCGTACGATGAAGAGGCATGGTCGACCGGGCTGAGCACCGACCTGCCGCTGCTGCGTGACGTGGCGCGCTCGGCGACACTGTGGTTTGCCTACAACTTCACGTACTGGCGCAACAAGACGACGGTGCCGACGCCAGGGCCAGATGATATCTCGCTACAGCTTCCCGAAGTCGGACGATACGCGACGCTGAGCATGACGTTTTCCTACGGGGACACCCGGCGCTATCTGTTTTCCGTGGGACCGGAGCAAGGCGGCTCGATCTACGTAAACGCGTCGCTGGCGCATCCATTTTTGGGATCGGAGTACCTGGTCTACAACCTACGCGTTGCGGCATCGCGCAGCGTTGGGATTCCGTGGCCATCACGCTACCTACGCAACCACACGCTGATGTTTGCCTATGAAGGTGGCATCAGTGGTGGAGACCTCAAGCGACGCGGCGTCTACTACGTCGGTGGCTTCCCAGAGTCGATGGACTATCTGCGTGCGGCACTGCTCAGCACGCGGCCAGGACAGCCCAAGCTGCGCGGCTACAGCCCCGGTGCCACGTATGGAGACCAGTATCACGTCCTGAATGTGGAGTATCGATTCCCCATTGTCTGGCTTGAGCGCGGCTACGAAGCACTGCCGTTCTACCTGTGGCGACTGCACGGCGCGGTCTACTCCGACATTGGCGGCGCGTTCTTTGGCAAGATTGCCCCGGACAAGTTCAAGGCATCAGTCGGTGGAGAGCTACGGCTCGACGGCTACCTGGGCTACTACCTGCCGTTTATGCTCCAGCTTGGCTATGCGCACGGCTTCATGGATGGTGCCGACAGCGGCTTCTACTTCCTGCTCAACAATCCGCTCTGACTCGATATAGTGCCGCCGGATGCTCGGCTCTCCCCTGCTGCTGTCGTTTGCGGTTGCGACGCTGGCGACCCTTCTGTCGCTGGCCCTTGGGGTTATGGTGGCCTGCGTGCTGTTTTATGGGGGTCATGCTGACGCCCTACAGCCCAGACCGACTCGCGCCCGGCTGGTCGAGTTCCTGGATTCGCTGCTATCGCTGCCGCTGGTGCTGCCACCGACTGTGCTGGGCTATTATTTGCTGACGCTGCTGGGTCGGCACAGCCCGCTCGGTCGCGCCTTTGAAGCGGTCACTGGCTCACCGCTCACGTTTACACCCGCAGCGGCGGTGCTCGCAGTGATGGTATCGGCGCTGCCCGCAATTGCCCGCAGCACCCGGGCGGCGCTACGAGAAGTCGATCCGCTGTACTTTCGGGCGGCGGCGTCGCTGGGAGCCACTGCCTGGCGTGCGCTGTGGACGGTGGGACTGCCGCTGTGTCGCAAGCAGGTGGCCGCAGCCGCGATGCTGGCCTTCGCGCGCGCGCTGGGCGACTTTGGGGTCACGCTGATGGTCGCAGGGGACATCCCTGGCTATACCCAAACCGCGTCGCTGGCAGTCTATGATGCGGTGCAAGCTGGACGCGAACAAGACGCGCTGCGACTGATTGTGCCGCTGTCGCTGATGGCGCTCCTGCTGATGTATGGCGTCGGCAGGCTACAGGATGTGGAGCGTCCTCGATGAGCAAGCCTGCGCTGCTGCAAGCCCAGCTCTCGACGTCGCCAGATGGACAGTATCGCCTGGAAGCCTCGCTGAGCCTGGCCGCTGGTGTCACCGTGCTGATGGGTCCGTCGGGGGCCGGCAAGAGCACGATCCTGGATCTGCTGGCCGGACATCGGCTGCCGGATGCCGGACGGATCGTCTTGGGCGACACCGTGCTGCTTCACAAGCAGGCTGGTCAGCCTCCGAGCGTGCTGGTGGGTCCAGAGAAGCGCCAGATTGGCTATGTCATGCAGCAGCCGATGCTGTTTCCGCACCTGTCGGTCGGTCAGAACCTGGCCTACGGCATCGCACAGCGGCCCCAAGCCGAGCAGACCACGCGCGTTCGAGACCTTGCCGAGGCGCTTCAGCTGGAGTCACTGCTCCTTCGCAAGCCGAGCGAGCTGTCTGGCGGACAGCGGCAGCGGGTTGCCCTTGGACGAGCGCTGGCGATTCGACCGAGCGCACTGCTGCTGGATGAACCACTTTCTGCCGTGGACTTGGGTCAGCGCACTGCCCTGCTAGCGCGGCTCCAAGCGATGCTGGCAGATCTACACATTCCTGTTTTGTACGTTACACACAGTCAGGAAGAGCAGCGCTTCTGGGATGCACCTACGCTCACGCTGACGCCCCGTACAGATACGCCAAGCTGTGTGACTGTAGAGCCCTCTTCTCGATAGAGTGAACACCTGAGAGATGCTCAGGGTCCAGCCATCGCGTGCGATTGGGGATGCATTTTTCGCTCGCCTGGCAATAATGTATTTCGAATTACTCTTGAGAATTGAAATGATTCCGATCAGCGAGAGCAAGAAGTCTTCTGGCAAGCTCCCCACCACCACCGCCGTCAAGCCTGTCGAGCCGCCCAAGTCGAGCGACGGACTGGACGCCATGGATGGCCAGGGACACAGCAACATCGAGAAGATTCGCACCATCCTGTTTGGCAACCAGATGCGCGACTACGACTCGCGGTTTGCCCGTCTGGAAGATCAGCTGGTGCAGCAGGTCACGGAGCTTCGCGAAGACTTTCGACGTCGCAGCGATGCGCTCGAAGGGTTTGTCCGGCAAGAGCTGGACTCGCTGAGCGAGCGACTGGCTGGAGAGTATGAGGGCCGCGCCAGCTCGCTCAAAGACCTGCACAAAACGATCGACGAGCTGTCGGCGGGCATCGATCAGCGAACCCACCAGCTGGAAGAACAGCTGAACAAGTCGGGCCGAGAGCTGCGTCAGCAGGTGCTAAGCCAAGGCAAGCAGCTTCGCGAAGAGATGCAGCTGAGCGTCAGCGAGCTGAGCAGCTTGGTCCAGCGAGAGCTTCAGCAGCTTCGTCACAGCAAGACGGACCGCACGGCGCTGGCTGGACTGCTGACCGAGCTGGCTGCCCGCATCGGAACCGACGCACAGTAGCTGTTTGCGTCTGTAAGACATGACAGCAGCGTCCAAAGGCAACGACCCGGAACAGCCTGCTGCGCCAGAAGCAATCCCCTCCGGTGACTATCAAGAGCTACGCGCCCTGCTGATTCGGCCCGAGCGCGAAGAGATCGAAGCGCTCAAGCAGCAGCTTAGCCATCGCCCGGACGTGGATGCACGCAGCGTCGCTACGGTTTTGCCCACAGCGGTGACGCTGGCTGCAGACAAGTCGGACCGGCTCGGCCAAGCGATGGGGCCGACCATCGAAAAAGCGCTGACGCTGTCGGTTCGTCGCAATCCTGAAGTCATCACAGAAGCCATCTTTCCGATCATTGGTAGCGCGATCTCACGAGCGGTGAGGGAAGCGCTGCTGCGACTGATGCAGCAGACGTCATATGCGCTCGATCACTCGTTTTCGCTGCGAGGCTGGAAGTGGCGAATCGAAGCGCTGGCGACGGGCAAGCCATTTAGCGAGGTGGTGCTGCTGCACAGCCTGGTGTACCGCGTCGAGCAGGTGTTTCTGATCCATCCCGAAAGTGGGCTGCTGCTTCAGCATGTCATCGCAGAGTCACTGGCAGAGTCGCTGGGCGCTGATGCGCAAGATGCAGCGATGGTGACCAGCATGCTGACCGCGATTCAGGACTTTGTGCGGGACTCCTTTCGGATGGAAAGCAAGGCCGCGCTCGACAGCATTGAGGTCGGAGACTTGACGGTGTGGATCGAGCGAGGTCCGCACGCAGTGCTCGCTGGTGTCATTCGCGGCGCAGCGCCCCTTTCACTTCGTGCAGTGTTCCGAACCGCGCTGGAGCTGTGTCATCGCGATGCGCTCGACATCCTGAAGTCATTTTCCGGTGATCCCGATGAGCTGAAGATCATCCGTCCGCACCTAGAGTCGTGTCTGCAAGTGCATCAGCGCAAAGAGGAGCGTAGCTCGCTGCTGACGTGGCTGGTGCTGTCAGCGCTGCTGATCAGTGGCGGATACTGGGTGACAAAGCGGGTGCTGACCGAGCGACAGCAAGCGGCGCGACTTCGACATGCGGTGACGCAGCTTGCGGCGCAAGAAGGAATCGTTGTGCTTGATGCGAGTGTGCACAACGGACGGTACGCGCTGCGGATCTTGCGTGATCCCGATGCGCTCACAGAGCCAGGGCTGCTGACCCAGATGGGACTTACGCAGGCGGAGACAGCGCTGACTACGATGCCCTATCTAGCGATGGAGCCACGCTTTGTGCAAAGGCGCGCCGAGCGAGCGCTGCGTCCCCCAAGCGGAGTCACGCTGTCTTATCAACCACAAGCCGGTGTACTGACTTCAAACGGAATGGCGCAGCCAGAGTGGATTGCCGACGCCCAGCGCCTGGCCACAGTCATTCCGGGCGTACAAACGTATGACTGTCAGACGAAGCCGATTCCGCCAGCGCGCTCGCTGCTCGATCTTTTGGCGGACAAAGCGCGCAAGATCGAAGCGATTGAGTTCAAGTTCCGCGCCGGTAGTGCCGAGCTGATTCCCGGTCAGGAATCGCAGCTGGCGTCGGCTGTGGCTGAGATGAAAGAGCTACTACGGCTGGCCGAGCCCGATCGCAGCGGACTGCTTATCACCATCGAAGTGATTGCGTATACGGACCCGATTGGAACGGTGGACTACAACCAGAAGCTACGGGAAAGTCGAGCCAAGGAGATGCGACTGTGGCTGAGCAATGCGGGCGTGGATGCACGACATCTGAAGCCTGTGGTCATTGGGCCTGAGCAGCTTACCCGAGTCGATCGAGCGGCATCCTTTCATGTCGTGATTCGCGATCCAAAAGCGGTGCAGGAAGACGCCAAATGATCCAGAAAAAGCTCTGCATGCTTGGGGCATTTGCTGTCGGAAAGACCAGCTTGGTCAGACGCTTTGTCCAGAGCCTGTTTACGGACAAGTACCTGACCACAGTGGGGGTCAAGATCGACAAAAAGCAGGTGGTCTGTGCAGACAAAGAGGTCGCGCTGCTGCTGTGGGATCTATATGGCGAAGATGAGTTTCAGCGCGTCCAGACCTCGTATCTGCGCGGCGCTTCAGGACTACTACTGGTCGCAGACGGAACGCGATCAGCGACGGTAGACAAAGCAATTGAGCTGCGCGACAGAGCCGCTTCGGCGCTCGGTCCGATTCCGCACCTGCTCCTGCTAAACAAGTGGGATCTGGCTGCGGACTGGGAAGTCAGTGAAGAGCGAATCGCCACCTTGACGCAGCAGGGCTGGCAGATCCTACGCACCAGCGCCAAGAGCGGAGAGCACGTCGAGCAAGCCTTCCAGCAGCTGACCGCACAGATGATCGGAGCGCCAAGCAAGTGAGCCAGCCGCCCGCGATCCTGACCCAGTACCTGATGGATGTGCTCTTAGAAGAGCGACATCCAGCGTATCTGGAAGTCGATGAAGCGGGGGGCCTGCTGCGCTGTGGCGGAGCGCTTGGGCATCACGGAATCGACTCACTGCAAGTGGGTGCGCCCGTCGAAGATCAGCTTCCGTTTCTGCTCGGACTGCTGCCGTGTCCAGACCCGCGCATGGTGCTGTCATCGGTACAGACCGAACAGGATCGCTGTGTCGATGTTCACATCCTGCAGGATGCGCAGTCTGGATCGAGCTGGGTGATTCTGCTGGATGCGCGCAGTGAACATCAGCAAAAGCAAGCGATGCAGCAAAAAGGAAACGAGCTGAGCTTGCGGAGCCAGAAGCAGTCGCGGGTGCTCAACTCGCACTTGGGAAAGTCAGTTGCCCAGCTGCTGATGGAAGACAGCTTGCCGATTCGATCGAGCGGTGAGCGACGCCAAGCTACGATCATGTTTTCCGATCTGCGCGACTTTACGCCGTTTAGTGAACGGAGCCCCCCTGAAGAAGTCTTCGCAACCCTCAACCAGTACATTCCTGCGATGCTCAACCCGATTCAGGCACACAGCGGAATCGTCGATAAGATTGCAGGGGATGCGGTGATGGCGGTGTTTGGGGTCTTGGGAACGCTGGCATCGGCCCCGCAGCTGGCGGTGGACACGGCGATAGAGATCTTGCGCAATGTGGACAGGCTCAATGCGCAGCGCGCAAGCCAAGGACAGGACTACTTGGAAGCAGGCATCGGCATTGCGACGGGTCCGGTCGCGGTGGGACTGATTGGAACGCGCGAGCGCCGAGGATTTTCCGCCATCGGCCACCATGTAAACTTCGCATCGCGTCTACAAGGTCAAGCGCGACCCGGAGAGATCCTGGTGGACGAAGAGACCCATCGCTTGCTGACAAACGATGGGCAGCGGTTTGCAGAGCGCACGCTTACGCTCAAAGGACTCGCGGCGCCGGTTCGGGTCTTCAGTCTGTTTCCGCACACGCGCATCCGGTGATCCCAGCACACAGGGATCAGGGTTGACAGCGAATCCGTCGACGCCCAAGCTGGCGGCTGTGCAGATCCTGTTGATCCGTCATGGCCTAACGGTGGAAGACCAGCCTCGCTTGTCCGATGCGCAGCGACACCTGAGCGCCAAAGGTCGCAAGGTGGTTCGCTCGGTTGCGCAGGTTGTACGTGGTCTTTCCGTCGAGCCCGATGCATTTGTGGTCTGTCCGCATGTCAGTGCAGTGCAGACCGCAGAGCTGTTTGCTGAGCAGCTAGACTTTATGGGGGAAGTAGAGGTTCTGCATGCGCTCACCAGCGGGATTCCGCCCCACATTGCAGCCAAGGACATTGCGCAGCGTGGACAGCTTGTGGTGGTGGTCGCGCACGAGCCGACTCTATCGGCACTGGGAGCGTTTCTGACCGCGCGTCCGGCATTTCCTCCGCTGCGACCCGCGCAAGTGAGCGTGCTGCAAGATGGCCGACCGCTGTGGTTCATTCATCCAGAGACGCTGGCGCAGGATCGACTGCTTATCGCGTAGCGGCCCGCGCGGTCGTTGTCACTTGCTGTGTCCGTGGCCAAGCTTGTGAGGGTTCGCCCAGTTGCGATCCCAGCGCGAGTAGAGCGAGTCCAGAAACACATTCCACTCTGCCCGGGTTCGCGAGCCCGGAAACGGAATCGGCGGCAGAGTCTGTTGTCCGGTGTCGACGACTTCGATTTGGTTCTGCGCGCCGATCTTGCCAAGCTCAAACGTCTTCCAGGTGTGCTGGTTGCTGGGATCGACGCGGACGCGAACACCGTGAATCTCGAACTCTTTTTGCTTGATGGCAGAAAGGACCGCGCGAACCTCTGGACTTGCGGATCTGCGCACGGCTTCCGCCCACAAATGAACGCCGTAGTAGGACGCTTCCATGGTCTCGCTGACCACACGATGCGCACCGTACTTGGTCTTAAAGCGTGCAACCATTCCTGACTCGTTTCCGAGCAGCATCAGAGGGAAGTGCGCGCGCGCTACGTAGTGTCCAGACAGATCGACCGAAGACAGCTGCGCCATCTCTGCTTCTCCGACAGTAAACGACAGCGTAGGAATGTCTTTGCGCAAGATGTCTGCATCCCGCAACTGCTTGAGGAATGCCACGCTGGAATCCCCAACCAGCACGTTCAAGATCAGGTTGGGACGTAGCTTCTTGATGCGCCGAATCACCTGCGAATATTCAAAGTCTCCAATGACTGAAAAGTGGGAATCGCTGAGCTTCCAGTCCTTGCGCTGCGAAAGAGATCCTTCGATGAGCGCTTCGATTGCCCGAGGCCGCAGACCATCGGTTCCGATCAAAAAGATGCGCTTGATGTCGGCCTGTTTGGCAAACCACTGCATCGCTGGATGCACAAACTGGTTGGCGGTTGCGCCGGTATACACAATGTTCGGAGACTCTTCGAGCCCTTCATAGGACGCGGGATAAAACAGAAGCCCGCCGTGCTGCTCAAAGTGCGGCTTGATGGCCTTGCGACCACCGGAGCCAAAGCCACCGAACACCGCTGCGACCTTGTCTTCGGTCAGCAAGCGCTCGGCGGCTCGGGTAAACGCAGAGTCGCTTGTCACTTCCGATTTTCCGTCGAGAACAATCGGCTCGATCATTCGTCCGAGGAGTCCACCGGCAGCGTTTATCTCTTCCACGGCCAGCAGGGTGGCATCGGCCAGTGGTCGCTCACTCACCGCCAAAGAACCAGACAGTGAGTGCAGCACACCGACCTTGATGGATGCTCTGCCAGTCAGTGCAGCGGCGGGAGACTCACGGACAGCCGCCCTGCCCGTCACTGCCGGAGTCTGTCCGCCAGGACTTCCCGATAGAGAAGGACGACGGTTGCGCAGCGCCAGAAAGCCGAGCG
>ERZ724521.111-NODE-111-length-30921-cov-13.952861_pt1 | contig 30921 bp, 2 predicted proteins | sample MGYA00376054_ERZ724521 | MGnify/ENA primary metagenome ERZ724521 (study PRJEB28724, sample SAMN07190883) | activated sludge metagenome | isolation source: activated sludge of sewage treatment plant in Hong Hong | place: Hong Kong | collected 2016-03-17 ... | reverse complement strand
TCTCTCCGGGTGACGCTGCCTTTACCTTTGTTTCAGATACTACCGGCTGTTCCTCGGTGACTGATACCATCGACGTTAACCAACACGAAGGCTCGGTAGTAAGCGGTGATAATAGTATTTGCGTAGGTGAATCCACCGTTTTGTCTGCATCCAACCCCGGTGGCACCTGGACTACTTCCAATGCGGCAATAGCAACGATCAATAATTCGGGACTTGTAGCAGGTATTGCACCTGGAAATGTAACCATAACCTATACCCGAAATACAGGTGCTTGTGTCAATTTTTCTACTTTCCAAATTGTAGTCAATCCTACACCATCTACAGCAATCTCCGGATCGGCAGTGGTATGCGCTGGTAGCACTACAACACTATCACCTGTTTCCGGGGGTACATGGTCTAGCAGCGATCCGTTAACTGCAACCATCAACAATGCTGGTTTGGTTACTGGTGTGCAGGCAGGTAATGCTACATTTGTGTTCACCAATACCGCTACTGGCTGTGTTTCCAGTGCGTCCAGCCCCATTACAGTGTTGAGTAAGCCCGTTGTTTCCATCATTGGGCCTTCTGTGGTTTGTGCTCAGAGTACAACCCAGCTTACTCCGGTATCGGGTGGCACCTGGGTAAGTTCCAACCCGGCCATCGCATCAGTGACTTCCGGTGGAGTGGTTACCGGGATAAGTGGTGGGACAGCTACTTTTAGATTTACGCAAGCTTCAAATGGTTGTATTTCTGATCCTACATCGCCTATTACTGTACATAATAAACCTGCTTTGGATCTGGTGGTCAATGGCAGTCGTTGTCTTACAGATACTACTACGATTACGGCCAATGTTTCCAATGGTGCTAGTCCTTATACTTATCAATGGACAGGTCCTTCCTTTAATGGTACGGTTGCTTCTTTTGCGGTAACTGCTGCTGGCCCTTATCAGGTTACTGTCACAGATCAGAATTTGTGCGTGGCCTCCTCTTCAGTGCAAATATTTGACCCATACCTACCGTCTATCGTGGCATCGAAAACAGCCATTTGTGAAGGCGAATCTATACAACTAAGTGTAAATGCAAGTTCTGCTACTGCTTATCATTGGAGTAGCAATACAGGTGGAGCCACATCTGCTACCTTATCTTTGTACCCTCCGGTACCTTCTGCATTGTATGTAGTTACTGTGACAAGCCTCAATGGTTGCACTGCAACAGCTGCCAGTAACATTACAGTGAATGCGCGGCCTGCGGTGTCCATCAGCGGGCCATCTCAGATCTGTTTAGGTCAGATTACCAGCTTACTTCCTTCAACCGGGGGAATATGGGTGAGTAGCAATTCAGCAGTAGCAACTGTCAATTCCAGTGGCATAGTGCAGGGAGTTGCCCCTGGAAGTGCCAGTTTTGTGTTCACCAATGCGAGCACCGGGTGTACTTCTGTGCCTACATCAGGAGTCACTGTAAATGCCAAACCTGTCGCAAGCATTGTAGGTCCAAGCACGATTTGTGTGGGGGCAACTACTTCGCTTAATCCTACTTCAGGCGGCACCTGGCAAAGTTCTGATCCTGCTTTGGCTACCATCAATAATGCCGGTGTAGTAAACGCGATTAGTGCCGGGGTAGTTTATTTTACATTTACCATCTCATCATCCAATTGTTCATCTGACCCCAGCAGCCCCATTACCATCAATCCAAAACCGGGCATAAGTTTTACAGGATCTACAACGGTTTGTATTGGAACCAACTCATCTTTATCTCCTACTTCAGGTGGGATATGGACGAGCAGCAATCCTTTGGTGGCTTCCATCGGCAACAATGGTTTTGTATCAACGCTATCATCAGGTACCACCACGTTCCAATATACCCAAACCTCAACAGGTTGCTCATCAGAATTGTCGCCTACGCTTACCGTCAATGGCAAGCCAGTGGTGAGCATCATTGGAGATACCATACTATGTGTAGGTGAAACCAGTCAGGCAATGAGCCCCGGCCCCGGCACATGGACTTCAAGCAATCCATCGACAGCAACCATCAACAACGATGGACTAATCAATGCATCTGGCCCTGGCTTGGTTAGTTTTACATTTACATCCTCTGCTACTGGTTGCCCATCATTACCAACAAAAACTATTTTGGTCAACCCCAACCCTGCTATTTCAATTGATGGCCCAACTTCCATTTGTTTAACAGGCACCACACAACTGTCTCCCAATGCTGGTGGTGTATGGACCTCTAATCATCCTACGGTGGCATCAGTCAATAACAGTGGATTGGTGACGGGCTTATCACAAGGTGTAGCCCAGTTCCGTTTTACTGAATCGGCAACTGGCTGTGCATCAGTAAACGCTTTATCCGTGGTGGTATATGGCAAACCTACCGCCCTCATCACAGGACCCAAAAATATATGCATAGGTTCAAATACTACTTTGCAGCCCTCCAGTGGAGGCTTCTGGATTAGCTCCAATAATACAGTAGCTACCATCAATGCCGGTGGTATTGCCACCGGAATCGGGGTGGGTACTGCCAGATTTATTTTTGTTGAATCACTGTCGGGATGTATTTCAGATTCTACGGATATAATAACCGTAAGTATTAAACCAGCCGCATCCCTCACTGGTGACAACACTCTGTGTATAGGTGAAACTTCTTCAGCCATACCTGCAACCGGTGGTGTATGGATTAGCAACAATCCGGGTATTGCTATTATCAACAATGCAGGTATTATTACTGCTGCGGGCCAGGGGCAGGCGACTTTTACTTATACCCCGTTGGGAGGTTGTCCATCTGATCCTGTGGGTCCTGTTATTGTCAATGGCAAGCCGGTGATCAGCACGGGAGCTTCAACAAACCTTTGCCCGGGTCAGTACATGCAGTTTATGCCCTCAACCGGTGGCGACTGGTACAGCCACAATCCGTTGGTAGCTTCCATCAATAACCAGGGGCAGATATCCGTAATAACACAGGGTACAACCAAGTTTGTATTCAGAGATAGTTTGACAGGATGCTACAGCGACTCCAGCGCCTTGTTTACAGTTCATCCAAGGCCTTTTGTGGCATTCATTGGTCCCAATGTAATATGTCAGGGCAGCACAAGCCAACTAACACCTACCTTTGGGGGTATTTGGACAACTTCCAATGAAAGTGTGGCACCTGTTGGCAACAATGGTGTTGTGACCGGCATTGGTGCTGGTACTGCCAGCTTTACTTTTATCAATAGCACCACCGGCTGTGAGTCCAATATTCCCTTGAATGTTACCGTAAATCCAAAGCCCATTGTGATCTTGCCGCAAACTCAATTATGTAAACAAGACAGCATCATTCTCCCTTCATTGGGTGCAGGTACCTGGGTAAGTCTCAATCCATCCATTGCAAGTATCAATACAGCAGGAAAAGTATTAGGCTTAAGTCAGGGTTTGGCAAGATTTAAATTTACCTATGCTTCCACGGGATGTGTTTCTGATCCTTCAGGGGGGGTTGTAGTCAATGATTTGCCCAATACCTCTTTTGTTGGACCGGATGAAATATGTGTAGGTATGACCACACAAGCACATCCTTCAACGGGTGGTGTATGGGAAAGTTCAGATGAAACAGTAGCACTTATAGACAATATGGGCGTAGTCACAGGTCTGAATGTGGGCACAGCATCCTTCCGTTTTACCGATGTTTCTACTGGTTGTACTTCTGATGGCAGCCTTATCTCCTCTGTCATTTCCCCGGTAAGTGTAGGGGTCAATGGACCTACTGAACTTTGTATTGGTTATGAAACCCAGTTGTATCCATCTACAGGAGGTGTTTGGTCTAGTACCGACCTGGGGATAGCGCTTGTAGACAACAATGGCAAGGTTACGGGTGTTGCCCCGGGCAAAGTGAGCTTTTCCTATACAGAAATTGAGACTGGGTGCATATCCAGAATGATGTTGGATGCCGTAACGGTTAAACCATGTTTGGATCCCGACTTCAATATCACATCACTCAATACAGTTGTTAAGGGTAATATTTCTACCAACGATGAAGTGGTTGCAGGAATGACCTATGGCGCCATTACCATTTCATTGGAAAAACCTTATGGTAGCATTCCTTACTTTGCTCTTAACCCAGATGGTAGTTATGAGTTCAGTGCCACAATTGCGGGAGAATATGTGTATCGTGTTTCTGTTTGTCTTACAAGCAGACCATTTGATTGCAATTTTTCTGAGCTGAGCATCAAGGTTGTGGATCCTTTCAATTTTGATGCCAAGCCCATCGGTAATGTAGATATTGCAACCACCAATCTTGTGAGTAATACTGAAATGGGTGAGCCTGTGATTTTGGATCCATTTGTAAACGATCGATGCCTTAAAGGTACAGGTTGTACCATGGATACCAATACCATGTTGATTCTCACCAACCCCAAATATGGAGTTGCATCATTGTTGCCCAATGGTTCAGTATTTTATATGTCCAATCCAGCCTTTAAAGGTTTGGATACCCTACGATATAGGGTTTGTGTACAAGGTGAATATAACAATTGTTACATATCCAAACAGATCATTACCGTCAATGCCTTAAATGCAGAAAACAGCACAGTGGCAGCCGATGATATTGCAATCACCGGCAGGAATACACCATTTTTTACAAATGTGTTGACCAACGACAGCGACCCGGAAAACGAAGCCATGACGGTAACACCTCAAGGTAGTTCTGTGGCTCCAATAATCGTCCAGCATGGAAGTTATTATATCACGGCTTTGGGAGATCTATACTTTAACCCTGCGGAGGATTATACCGGACCTGTAGATATAGTATACACGGTTTGTGACAACCACAGCCCTTCATATTGTGCTAAGGCAACCTTGCACATTTTGGTATTAGATGATATTTCATTACGCATCAGGGTTTACCTCGAGGGACCTTTGCGTGAAAATGGCAATGTGTATTCCCCATTTGGTAAGCCTTTGATGAGAGACAACCTAAGAAACAATCCGGTAACAGGCCAAAATCATCTTCCTTTGATTGATCCCTACCGTAATCCTATGGCCAATTTTGATTTGTCATACAGGTACAATCAAATGACACCGGGTACCACAGCCAATCTTGAACTAATTCAAGATTCTGCAGCTGTATTTTCAGTCAATGATCACAATGCCATAGTAGATTGGGTTTTTGTAGAATTGAGATCCAAAGAAGATTCTACCGTGATCATTGGAGCAAGAGCGGCTTTGCTGCAACGAGATGGTGATGTAGTAGACCTGGATGGCTTTAGTGATCTTGCTTTCCCGGGAGTGCTCACGGATAGTTTGTATGTGGTGGTCAGACACCGGTCGCATCTTGGTGCAATGTCTCAAAAAGTAGCATATCAACAATTGGTAGATTTTACCGACCCTGATATGCCTGTGTTCGACTTTGGTACTTCCCTCAACAATGGCAACGACTATACAGGGCTCAGCATGAACGATGGTGTGATCAATGGCTACAGGGCTCTGTGGGCTGGCGACTTCAACGGTGATGGTAAAATCAAATTTACCAACCCAAATGATGATTTGAATTACCTGTTTTTCGACGTTTTCATCCATCCAGAGAACTATTTGGGTAATGCCAATTTCAATTATGCTTATGGATACTATAGCGGCGATGTCAATATGAATGGAAAGGCCAAATTTGACAATCCCAACGACGACAAAAACCTGTTGTATGCTCAAATCTTATTCCACCCGCTCAACATTGATTTCTTGTCGAATTACAATGATTTCATCGAGCAAGTACCCATAGGTCAATAGGTATTTTTCAGATCAGTTTGCAGTGTATTTATAAGCTTTCAATAGCCATTCAAAAAGCTGCAACTAAAATGAATGTTTAACCTCCATTCTACAGAATATTTATCAAATATTCTGAAAATGTATTTTCTCAGAACAATATTTTAAAAAGCATAGAAATACAGACAATTATTTTATTTTTTCTACATTACATATTAAATAATATTTTAAATTATAAATCTTGTAAAATCAATTACATAAATTTATTTTGCGCATAATTGGGCATAATTTTTGGTGTAATATGGTTTTCACTGCTCATGGCTTTGAAAATTGAGTAATATTTCTTAAAATGTTGATATTCAGCTTTATAAGAAAAAATTAAAAATGTTTAGCACAGCACTTATGTTTTTTTTTAGCAGTAATGGTTTTTTTATTGTCAATTTTTTAGGGTTTTTGGCTTTTACAGTGTCAAATATCTGGAGAAGTGAACAAGAGAAATGTCAAATATTGGCGATTTGTATGTTTTATAATGTCCATTTTCTCTCACTCGACGCTCCCGGAAAATAATTTAATGGAGCTAAAAGAGAATGAATTGACTCAGGATTTGAAACGGCTTATAAACAAATGGACAACCATCTCTATGGCAATGGGGTGGCTTTTGCTGTTTGTAGCCACTTCACATGCCCAAAGTCCTCTGCTCGGTAATCAGGGTTTCCAAATAATAACAGAAGGCAATTTCACATCCAATGGCAGTCACCACATCCACGGTGCATTAGCAGTTGGGGGCAATCTCATCATCAGCAATGGTGGTATTGGAGAAGTTAACATGGATCCAGTAAGTGATTATTATTTCCCAGGTGATGGTAGCACCGCAACTGGTATGTTGGTAGGGGGTAGCATCACATGGACCTCAGGAGAAATCAGAATTCTCAACAACAAATACGTGCACGTTGGCAACAGTACCGGTTCACTTTCCGGGGATAATGGAACCAACAGTGCAACACAGGTATATCCGGTCGGTACTTCTTACAACAACGCCAAAAAAATTAGTACCACCATAGACCAAACACCTTCTCCGGCTGTGTTTCAGGCCTCACCCCTGAATTTCACTACCATGTTTGAAACATTCAACAACAATTCTTTTGGTCTGTCCAATTGTACCGCCAATGTTCAGTTGTACAACAACAGCAACGTTGCCATATCCGGCAACAACGTCACTGCGGCCACAGCCGTAAAAATTACATCCTTAATTGATGGTATCAACCACCTCAAACTTACTTCTACTTCTCTTACCAACATTACCGAACTAAAATTTGAAGGCACGGGCATACCCAGTGCAACTAAAATCCTGGTCATCAGTGTCAACCTCACCGCCAATTATACGTGGAACAACTGCAACATGCCAGGGATTTCAGGCACCCAGGGCGCTTACATTTTGTGGAATTTTTACGGATCTACAACCTATAACCTTACCCTCAATACCGCCAGCTTGTTAATTGGAACCGTATTTGCACCTGCCATGAATTTTCTTAAAACAGGAACAGGTGATATCGATGGTAATATTGTAGCAAAAACTGCATCACTCGGCACCGGAGAAGTTCACTATTATCCTTTCAATAGCAGTGTACCCAATTGCTGTGTCAACGTTACTACACCCGGTGTTATAGCAGGAGATCAATCAGGTGCCTGTGGTTATGACCCTGCTGCTACTACAAGTACATCGAGTGCTTCTGGTGGAAGTGGTACACTTGAATATGGATGGGAATACAGTACAGATGGAGGTACTACCTGGATCAACATTTCAGGCGCAACTTCTACAACTTATAACCCAACAGCCATTTATGTGACCACAAAGTATCGCCGAAAAGCAAGAAGGAGAGGATGTGACTCCTGGACATATTCCAACATCATTACAAAAACCGTTACCTCTTCAGCTACAGCCATCGCAGGTGCGGATCAGTCCCAATGTTACAACAGTGCTTTTTCTCTGTCTGGCAATCAACCCGCCAGTTCTTCTTTTCAATGGAGCGTTGTTTCCGGTTCTGCCGAAAGTCAGGATTGGTACAGCCCTGATATTACCGTTAGTGTTCCTTCTGGTACTTCTGCTACCTTGCGTTATTCGGTTACAACCGGTAGCTGTGTAGCTACAGATGATGTTGTGCTAACCAACACTACAGACTGTTCAACAGTATGTGAAAATCAAATCAACCTCAATGGTGACCTTGAACAAGAAGGTACTGCAACCAACTTCAACCTTAGCTTTCAATCAACGCCTGCCTTACTCATTCAGAAAAACATCACACCAACCAGCTGGTTTGAAAGATATGGTGGTAGTGTTACCAGCACCACAGCTTTCAATGGAGCGTTTTACCTAAAAAAGACGGGAACAGCAGGCAACCCCCACAGTGGCACCCACATGGTGTATATGAAGGGTTCTGGTATTTGTTTATCGTCCTTGGCTACCAACGCTTATTTGGATTGTGGCAAGACATATAAATTCAGTGTTTGGGTGGCGGCATATACAAACAGTACCACGCAAATTGCATCACCATTTGCCCTCGAACATTCATCATCTGATGGTACCAATACCTACGCACCAGCCATTCAGTTAGTGGCACCGGCCAGTACTTCCTGGAACAATTTGAACTGGCAGCGCTATGACTTTATTTTTACGGTACCAGGTAATGGCTACCAATGGGGTGATTTTTATTTTACAAGTGGTGATGCTACTACAGGTATTGTTATTGACGATGTATGTATTACTGAAATTTATGGCGGTTCTTCTGCGTTAGCAGGCCTGGATCAATATGGCTGTAGCAATGTATTTAGGATGGAAGCTACAACCCCTGCAGCAGGATACACTGGCACATGGTCGGTTGCCAGCGGCACTGCCAATATATTATCTCCCAATTCACCTACTTCGCAGGTAACCATCACATCTGGAACTACTGCTTATCTCACCTGGACCGTGACCAACAGTTCAGGCTGTACTTCCTCAGATCAGGTTGCCATCGGATATACCACGGGTACAGGCATGACCGTTAATAGCGCTTCTATCTGTTCCGGTGAATCCGCAACATTGACCGCAACGGGCTGTACTTCTTCTTTATTATGGTCAACTGGGGCTACGACATCGTCCATTACAGTGAGTCCTACAACAACTACAACCTATCGCGTTACGTGTACACCCCCACAAACTACCAACCTCATTTTAAATGGCAATTTTGAAGCCACCACCAATTTTCAAAGTTGGAGCAACTGGGGCAATACGGCCATTACCACCACAGCGGGAGAAGTGCGCACGGGCAGCAAAGCAGCCAAAGTCAATGCAACCGCAGGCTGGGGAGGTTTTGGACAGGAAATAGCCGTCACTCCCAATCAGTTTTTCACCATCTCCTTCTGGGCCAGAGCGGTAAACATGTCAAACCCAGAGGTAGGTGTCACATTTTTCAACTCTGCCTGGACCGAAATCACCAAATCCACTACCATTGATATTACATCAACCACGTATACAAAATACACGTTTACCATCATGGCGCCGCCTTCAGCGGCCTGGTTGCAACTTTATTTTCAATCCGATCAGGAAGGCATCCTGCTAATTGATGATATCGAAGTAGTAAGGGCTACCAGCTGTCAGACGATTGCTACTCCTACTGTTACTGTATCCACTGCAACTCTTGCCATGGCTGTGCCTACCGTTTCTTCCTGCATCGATCATCCCATCCAGGATGTAGCTACGGTAAGTGCTGCAGTAAGCTGGTCCAACGCACCTGTTGGTGATAAGATAAAAGTAACACTCAACAACAAGATTGAAATTATTGATGTTGCCGGTGGTGCTACTTCTCCCACAACCGTAACCTTTATGGTGCCGGCCAACAGTGCTACCAACCAGACCATTACAGCAACCTGGCTCAATACCACAGGCTGTTCTGCCAGCCGTACCTTCAATGCCCCTGCTCCCTGTTCAAGCAATCCGCTCAATTGCGACATTCTATACCTGTGCGGATTGGATAAACCAGCTGACGGAGATGCCTGGGATCATGGGTTTATCAACTACCTGGATGAGGTCAATACTGGTCTTGTCACCCCAATTTTGGTAAAACCCGATGCATCCGGCATGGGTACTTACAACCCCAACAGCCCAAATACAGCTGTTACGGTCGACTTAAGCTTGTACAAAACCATCATAATGTCGCCCACTACTCAAGGCTCTCTTTCAACGGATATGATGAGTGCTTTGAAAGGATTTACAGGTGGGGTACTGAATATGAATTACGATGCCATCGACGATCTTGGTCAGATTACTGGATCGGGCGTGGCTTACTGGACATCGGGTGCCTATACCGATAACACCACTTTTATGGAGGTGTACAATTACGATAACATAGCTCCCATCTACAACCTGGTGATGACCGGAGGTGCTTTCAAAAGCAGTGCTGCGGTTACCCTTTGGGCCAATGCTGGTGACGCCTCTGCCGGAACCAATGGCATTCGATTTAGTTATCCGGCTCACACTCTTGCCGGCATCTCTACTACCCATGGTAAACGTGTTTACCTTGGCTTCCACATGAATGGCCTTTATGCCAATGCTGCCAATGGAGGTGCAATTCCGGCTCCTGCCTCATCTTATTTCCATCCAACCAAACATTTTACCCTCAACGGTAAAATTCAACTTGAACGGGCCATACTTGATGCTGTAGGAACCTGTATGGATGAAATATGCGACAATGGCATCGACGATGATGGCGATGGAAGAGAAGATTGTATAGACCCGGATTGTGGCTTGATTACCAATCGTGAATTTGATAATGGTACCACAGGCTGGCAATTGTACGTACAAGCCAGCAATGCGGCTACCCTCACTCAGGATAAAACCAATCAATTGTCAGGTGTCAACTCGGCAAAAGTCAACGTTACTACTACACAAAATGGTACCGATTGGCACGTGCAGTTAGCTCATACGGGCAAAACACTTGTAGCCGGAACAAAATACACGATTACTTTTACAGCCAAAGCTTCCACAGCAAGAGCAGCTTCTTTTGGATTGCAGCAGGCTGTTTCTCCATACACTTCTTACTACTATCAAAACATCAATCTTACCACTACTGCTACATCTTTTTCATTTGATTATACTCCTACAGCTACCTACTCAGGTGTAACATTATTGTTCAACCTTGCAAAGGCTACAGGCAACATTTGGATCGATAATGTTCAGATTAAAAACAGGTGTGAAGTTTGTACCAATGGCATTGACGACGATGGGGATGGACTGGGTGATGCATTAGACGATGATTGCCCATGTGATCAAATCGTAACCACTACTCCTTCAGGACATACTGCTCAATTTTTGGGTGTAACATACTCCAATGAAGGTGGTGTTTGCCGATCTACCTGGACATATAAAGTCAAAGACGGCTTATCAGGTGGAGACCTTACCCAGGCAGGCTTTGGCAATCTTGTTTGTCAATCTTGTATGGATGGTTCGGAAGATTTTGTGTATGCAGAAGGAGGCACTGCCCAATATGGTAGTGATGCGGTAACAGGTTACTGTGGCTTACGTTATACTGAAGGCTTCACCGCAAACCAGGAAAAAATTTACGTCTTCCAATTGGCAGGTTCTTATAAATTGGGTAAAATTACCTTTGTGGCCAAATCTGCCACTTCTTTGGAAACCGCTATTATCTGTGGTCCGGTCTGTTCAGCACCGGTTTGTGATAACTACAGTGTTTGTCAATCTAACACCTGGTCACCGGCCAGTTGCTCATGCACCAACGCCATTGCCGGAGACGGGATGATATGTGTTGGTGAAAGCACTACCCTTACTGCATCCGGCGGCGGTACCTACCTTTGGAGTACAGGTGCCACTACAGCTTCAATTACAGTCAATCCAACCATAACAACCACCTATACTGTAACCGTTACTGCCAGCGGTGGTTGTGTTTCTACTGCCAGGGCTACTGTAACTGTAAACACCAACCCCACCGCTTCCATAAGTGGTGGTACGTCGGTTTGTTTGGGTTCTTCTGTGACCATGACTGCAAGCGGTGGCGTAAGTTACCTTTGGAATACAGGGGCTACTACTGCAGCCATTACGGTTGCACCAACTGTCAATACTACCTATACGGTTACTGTAACCAATATTACGGGCTGTACGGCTACCGCCACCAGGACCATAACAGTCAATTCCTTGCCTACCCCGACAGTTACAGGTACCAATACTATTTGCAGCGGGCAAAGTACCACCCTCACTGCATCAGGCGGAACCTCATATTTATGGAGCACCTCCGCAACAACCGCTGCTATCACGGTAAGCCCAACCTCTACCACAACTTATACAGTGACTGTTACAGCAGCCAATGGATGTACAGCCACAGGCACCAGAACGGTAACCGTCAATCCAAAGCCAACGGTATCCTATACCGGCTCATCTGTAATCTGTATTGGTGACAATACTACATTATCTCCTTCAACAGGAGGAACATGGACCAGCAGCAATACTGCTGTTGCAACAGTAAGCAATGCAGGAGTCGTCACGGCCGTGGCAGCAGGTACAGCCAATTTTACTTATACAGCAACCGCTACGGGCTGTGCTTCCAATCCAACCGGCAATGCAACAGTTGAAGTAAAACCGGTGGTAAGCATAACAGGGGACAATTCTCTTTGTATCGGAGGTACTACCACCGTATCTCCTGCAACAGGAGGTACCTGGATCTCCAACAACCCAAGTGTGGCAACTATTACCAATGCCGGTGTTGTCACCGCATTGACCGCAGGTACTTCAACATTTAGATTTACTCAGACTTCCAATAACTGTAATTCCTTGCCTACAGCCTCGATTACAGTAGTTGCCGATCCAACACCTTCTGTGAGTGGTGGAGATGTAACCATTTGTACGGGAGGAACCGTGGCCCTTACCTCCTCTGTTTCTGGCGGGTTGGGAACCACTACTTATCAGTGGCAGAGCTCTGCCAACGGCACCATTTGGTCAAACATTTCAGGTGCCACTGCATCTACTTATACAACATCTTCTTTGATTTCTTCTACTTACTACAGAGTGAGTATTACTCAAACCGGCCAGGGTTGTACAGCCACAGCATCAAATTCTTCTTTGATAACAGTGGTCGCAGATCCAGGTATTTCTGTTACCGGGGGAGGTATCAGTGTATGTAATGGAGCTACGGCTACCTTGGGAAGTGTGATCACAGGAGGTACAGGTACTCCATCCTATCAATGGCAAAGCAGTATCAACAACAGCACCTGGACCAACATTACTGGTGCCACTGCTGCCAACTATACAACGCCTGCGATGACTGCTGCAAGGTACTACAGGGTAGCACTTACTATGAGTGGTGTAGGCTGCGGTGCTGTCAACTCTACTGGTGCTCAGGTCACGGTCAACCCCATACCCGCCATTGCCATCCAGGGAGAGACCACCATTTGTTTTGGAGGCTCAACTACTTTAACGGCCGTGGGCTCCAACGGTACACCAGCTTATAGCTTTGCATGGAATTCTGGTCTGGGTAGTGGTGATACCAAAACGCTGGCTCCAGCTGTTAATACAGCCTACCAAATAACAGTGACCGACGGTGGTGGTTGTACCAGTTCTTCAATTGTCAATGTAACAGTAGAAGATTGTTGTACTCCTCCGCCCGTTGATGCCATTTGTACGCCACCTGCCACATTTAATGTCAATGTAGTGGCCACTGGAATTAAGACCTTCCAAAGCTTAACGGGAGTAAGTCCATCCAATATCACCAATAAAATAAAAATTACAGGTACAGGTACCGTAGTTGTCAACCATGAAGACCTGGTACTCAAAAGCAGTACCGCAGTGCTGCAGATTGATGGTCCAACACTAATCGTTTTAGGTTCAATAAAGGTAGAAACCGCTGGAGCCAGATTTATCCAAACTTCGGGTACACTCAGAACCGTAAGGGATGTAAGACAATACGCCAATACAGGTATTTGTATCAGCAATACTTCTATTGAAATTGGAGAAGAAAAAGCCGGTACAGAATTTTACAGTCTTGCTGATTGTTCGGCAGCCAGCTTCATCAACGATGGAGGGTATAGATATCTTTCTGCAGTTTGTATGAACGTTACGCAGGATTTCCAACTCTTAAGTACAGGTACAGGTACCGGCACCAATGGTGTGGATTTGATCAAAAATGCTTGTATTGAGGTTGGCGATAAGGGCAGCAGCAATGCCACAACCCATGCTATGAATTCAAAAGATACTGAAGATGGAGGCCAATGGCAGTCTTCGAGCACACAAAATGTGTATGAAACTACCATCGTTTTGGCCAATGGCAATTTCCAGAACCTGGCCAGAACCATGACTTTATGTGATGTTAAAGTAAAAATCAATGATTCAGGTAGTTTCACCAATGCTTCCATCATGGAAGGATTTCAACTTTGTGTGGCGGTAGATGATGTATTGGAGAATACAGGCATCTGGAGCCTGCCTGAAGTCAACTGGTATTCAAAATCGCTTAACACCACAAATGTACCGGGAGTAGGTTTGGAACTTACTGAGAATGCCATTTTGAGTCAGTGTTTTGTAAGCTGTTCGTGCAGCTTCAACAATTGCGACAATTTTGCTGGTGACCTCAATGGAGATGATGTTATTTGTATAGGTGAGAGCACCGGTCTTGTAGCATCCGGAGGTACCAACTATTTATGGGAAAATGGCAGCACCACAACAAACATAGTGATAACCCCTGTTATCTCTGCCTGGCACGGTGTATATATCGAAGACAACAACAAGTGCTTCAAATACGATTCAATATACGTGATTGTTAATCCACTTCCCACTGCATTTGCAGGTACTGATATGGAAGTATGTTTGGGCAGTGCATCCACTTTGACCGCTATAGCCACAGGAGGTTCAACTCCTTATACCTATTTGTGGGATAATGGCACTACTACTGCCAGTAGAAGTGTAAGCCCTGCAGTTAATACAACATACACAGTGAGTGTTACCGATGCCAATGGTTGTTCCAATGCAGATCAGATCGATGTTGCTGTCAATGCGCTGCCGGTGGCTGACGCAGGTTTAAACAAAGAAATTTGTGTTGGAACCTCAACCACCATCTCAGCCATTGCCTCAGGTGGAACGGCCCCTTATTCATATTTATGGAGTACTTCCTCCTCCTTGCCTACTATCAGTGTGAGCCCGATAGTGACTACAACATATACCATTACGGTTACTGATAGCAAAGGATGTACACGTACTGATGATATGGTAGTGACGGTAAACACACTACCTGATGCCAATGCCGGTGTCGATAATCAAATATGTATAGGGCAATCTGCAACCATTTCTGCTTCTGCATCTGGTGGTGTTGGTCCTTATAGCTATCACTGGAGCAATGGCCAGACTACAGCATCAACAGTGGTAAGTCCGACCATTAGCACTACTTACACACTCACTGTTACCGATGCAAAGGGTTGCACCAAAACGGATCAGGTATTGATTACAGTCAATCCATTGCCAATTGCCAATGCTGGTGTTGATACCATGCTGTGTACGGGCAATTCAGTGGGCCTGTTGGGACAGGCAAGTGGCGGCTTGAGTCCTTACTCATTTTTATGGAGCAATGGTACACCGGCTGCTGCCAACACGGTAATGCCCACTACTACCACCAAATATTATCTTACTGTTACCGATGCCAATGTTTGTTCTCACAGGGATTCTGTGATTGTAACCGTGCATCCAATACCGAATGCAGGACCGGACCCGGCACCACAAAACTGTTATTCAATCGCACAGATCATTATGAGTGCCACTGGAACAGGTACCTGGTCATTAGGTTCGGGCAGTGCCGGAACAGCCGATATTGGTTCTCCTACCAACCCCAATACAGATGTATACAATTTCAGTAATCTGGGTTACTACTACATGGTATGGACCAATAGCGGCGGATGTAGAGATACAGCTACCTTATTTGTGAATGACGCCTGCACCTGTCCGATTTCCGACAACCTGGTAGATGCTCCGGCCACAGTGGTCTATTGCGGGTCTACCGGAACGGTTGTTATTAATGGATATGCTGCTTACCCTTCTTCTGGTGTTTATCAATGGGAATACAGTTTCAATAATGGCAGTTTTTCAAATGCACCGGGTACCAATACATCAGAGGATTATACAACACCAGATCTGGGTATAGGAACCCATAAGTTCAGAAGAAGATTTACCACAACCAGTGGGGTTATATGTTCTACTTTAAGTAATACAATAGCCCTCGTTGTAAGAGACGTACCATCTGTAAGCAACCCAAGCATTGGTGCAATATGTGCAGGTAAAAATGCAACTGTAACACCCAATAGCGGTGGTACCTGGACCAGCTCCAATCCGGCAGTAGCTACCATTACCAATTCCGGCGTAATCACTGGTATTGCTGCTGGCTCAGCTACTTTTACTTTTACCAATAGCATTTCCGGCTGCGTTTCATCCCCAACATCTGCAATCACTGTCAATGACAAACCTTCCATCACCCTCACAGGAGATGCTACCATTTGCCTTGGCACCCAGACTTCACTGATACCTTCTGTTGGTGGAACCTGGACCAGTAGCAATCCATCTATTGCTTCCATTAGCAATGCAGGAACTGTCACGGGTGTAAGTCCGGGTTCAGCTACCTTTACTTTCACTGCTACCAGTACGGGCTGTGTATCTTTGGTGAGTGCTCCCGTAACTGTAAGGAGTATACCTCAGGTCATCATCGATTTTAACGGATCCATTTGTATTACCGATACTTCAGAGCTATCAGCCAATGTAAGTGCAGGTACACCTCCTTATAGCTATCAATGGGTGGGCCCATCTATGACAGCTACTACTAAAAAAATAGACATCTCGACCAATGGAAATTATACGGTAACGGTATCAGACCAAAATCTCTGTACTGCTGTTGCTACAGGCTTCGTTTACGAACGATTTGACCCTGTGATCGTATCTCTTGAAACGAGTGTTTGTGAAGGAAATTCAATGGTACTCAATGCAGTAGCCAATGGAGCTGCCTCTTATTTGTGGAGTGAAAATGCCGGAAGTTCTACCAACTCATTGGTGGAAGTATTCCCCAATCCACCCAGCACTACTTATCACGTACAAGTGACCAATACACATGGTTGTTCTGCTACGGCGACAGCAGTGATCAATGTGATACCCAAACCCGATATTGAAATAACAGGATCCACTTCCATCTGTATTGGTGCCCAATCATTCTTATTTCCGATCTCAGGGGGTACGTGGGTTGCTGGTTCTCCGGGTGTAGCCTCTGTAACCAATGATGGTGTTATCCTTGGCCTTGCCGGGGGGGCATCCAAATTTATATACATAGATTCTATCACAGGGTGTAAATCCGATTCATCGGCAGCCGTGATCATTGGCAACAATCCTGTAATTCTTCGTACCGGGCCCGCCTCTATTTGTGTAGGTTCTACTACCTCTTTCAGCCCTTCTTCAGGAGGGGTGTGGACGAGCAGCAATCCAGATGTTGCAACCATTAACAACAACGGTATAGTGACCGGGGTGAGCCAGGGCACAGCTACTTTTACTTTCTCAGTTGGTGGCACCAATTGTATATCTTTACCTTCAGATCCTATTACTGTACATCCTTTACCGGAAATTCAGCTTTTAGGAGACGATGTTTTATGTATGGGAGAAAACTCATTGCTGAGCCCCAATTCTGGTGGTACCTGGACCAGTAGCAATGCTACAGTAGCTTCCATTTCTCCAACGGGTGTGGTGTCAACCATTGGCCCTGGTAAAGCCAGCTTTGTATTTACCCTGGCTGCAACATCCTGCAAATCTTTGCCATCTGACAGCATCACCATTTTTGCTAAACCCATCATTGCCATTGCTGGGGATAGCGTTTTGTGTGTAGGTGAATCATCAACTTTAACCACCAATGAAGTGGGTACATGGTCAAGCTCAAGCCCTGCCATTGCCAGCATTAACAGCAGTGGACAAATCACTGCCATAGAACAAGGACAGACTACTTTTTCACTTACTTCTTCCGTTTCAGGATGCGTGTCCAATGCGACAAGACCGTTCTTGGTCAATCCGCTTCCTGTTGTGGTTTTATCTGGCTCAGACCAGATTTGTATAGGATCTACTACCCAACTCTATCCCATTAGCGGAGGTATTTGGGAGTCATCAGATTCACTCATTGCTTCCGTAAACAATGTAGGTCTTGTTACAGGTATCAATATAGGTGAAGCAAGTTTTGTATTCACAGATGCTGTTTCAGGCTGTATGGCTGCCCTTGATACCAGCATTGAAATTTATGATAAACCTGCCATCGGCATCAATGGACCTACCACTATTTGCGCTGGTGATACCAGTTATTTATTACCCGCAACCGGTGGTTACTGGCAAAGCACCGCACCTGACATTGCCACTGTCAGCAATGATGGTATCATTATAGGTGTAGATGGTGGAGAAGCTCGCTTTATATATACTGAAGGGGTTTCAGGATGTATATCTGATACTAGCTTACTTGTCAATATTCTGGCAAGACCAGACGTAGCTTTCGACGGACCTTCAGAGGTTTGTGTGGGAGAATCTACTCAGCTGTCACCGGCCTTTGGTGGAATCTGGACCTCATTGAATCCAGACCTTGCAGAGGTGACAATTGATGGAGAGGTAAATGCCATCTCTCAGGGATTAGCAAAATTTGTTTACCAGGAGATTGGAGGTTGTGAATCTTTGCCAACCGACAACCTTATTATTCATGCAAAACCGGAAATTACATTTGCAGGTTCCACCGTCTTATGTCCTGGTCAGACTTCTTTGATAGTACCTACCACAGGTGGTACCTGGACGAGCACCAACCCGGCTGTGGCCTCCATTGACAACAATGGTGTAATTACTTCTGTAGGTTTCGGCGTGGCTAACTTTTATTATACGGAGGCTTCTTCGGGCTGCGTATCCCATCTTTCAGGTGATATGCACGTATACAATGCGCCATTTGTCATCCTCACAGGTTCCTCTCATATATGTGTAGGGGCTACTACTTCTGTTTCCCCTTCAATCGGTGGAGTATGGATGAGCAGCAACCCTACAGTGGCTACGGTCAACAATGCAGGTGTGGTCACCGGTATTTCAGCCGGTACTGTATCGCTCACATTTACCAATGCAACTACCGGTTGTACTTCTGTTACCCCAATTACCATTACAGTTAACCCCAAACCGTCAGCCGCACTGTCTCAGAGCAATATGTGTGCGGGTGATACCATCTTGCTCAATTCGCCTGAGCCAGGCAACTGGATCAGCATGTCTCCGGCTACGGCTAAAATTATTCTGGGTGACTCTGTTATCGGTTTGAACCCTGGAGTCGCTTACTTTACCTTTAAGAGCGAGGCTACGGGCTGCGTTTCTACTTATTCAAGCCCATTATTTGTAAATCCCAAACCTTATGCTCAGGTCATTGGTCCACAAGAGATTTGTGAAGGTTCTACTACAGTTATGGTACCATCTGTGGGTGGAGTTTGGCATTCTTCGGATGAAACAATCGCAACGGTTGACAGCCAGGGCTTAGTCACAGCATTAAAAGAAGGACAGGCTTACTTTACTTTTACTGAACTCAGTACTGGTTGTAAATCTCAATCCAGCGAAACTTCAATCTATGTAACACAGGGAATTACTGTGCAAATCCAGGGATCAACAGATATCTGCCTTGGATACAGCACCCAATTGTCATCTTCATCTGAAGGAACATGGCAATCTCAAGATTCAAAAATTGCGGTTGTAGATAACAACGGCATCGTCACCGGCACGGGCCCTGGCAGGGTTACTTTTGTATTTACAGAGGCCGGCACGGGTTGCAAGGCCAGTCTGCCATCTGATGTGATTTTGGTACGCAACTGTATCGATCCGGATTTTAACGTGACCCTGAAAAATACTACCGTCACAGGCAGTGTGGCTACCAATGATGATGCACCCGTGGGCACCAGCTACGAAGTGGTGTATACAACACTTTCAAAGCCGGTTGGCAGTACCGATGAACTCACCATTGCACCCAATGGTCAGTATCAGTTTAAAGCCAATATGCCCGGTAAATATGTTTACAACGTGCCTGCTTGTGTTCCGCCGGTCTCTTATAATTGCCCAACAGCACAGTTGACTATTACAGTACTGGATATTAGTAACTCATTGCAAACCGCGGTGGCCAATACAGATATAGCCAGCAACGGACCTGATAACCCAATTAATATTAAAATTGCACAAAACGACAATTGTGTAAGTGGTTATCCATGCAATATTGATATAGCTACTCTCGAAGTACTTGAAGGGCCTTACCATGGCACTTATTTTATAAACACGGATGGTAGTTTATCGTACACACCTGATTCCGGTCACGTAGGTCTTGATACCATCGTTTATGAAATTTGTTTGCTTGATGACCCTGGACATTGTGCCGTTTCTGAATTAATTTTGGTGTCCAATTCAAATACAGCAGTCAATTCTACTGTAGCAGCAGATGATTTCTTTTCTGTTTGGCAGGGAGAGACATTGAGTGAAAACCTGATGATGAATGATACTGATCCCGAAGGAGATGCTCAACAAATCACTACCCGCGGAAGCCTCACCAGTCCTATAGTTATATCTGAAGGCAGCTACTATATTGAATCGGATGGCACACTTCATTTTACACCTGCATCCACCTTCAAAGGCCCGGTAGACATAGCCTATACAATATGTGATGAAAATGGATTTTGCACAAATGCAACCGCTCACATCATGGTGTTAGAACCTATGAGTCTGCGCATCCGTGTTTACCTCGAAGGGGCTATGATCGACAACAACAATGCCTTCTCTCAATTGGGTAGACCACTCATGCGTGATAATCTGAGAAAAGGACCGGATACGGGTTGGAATGTAATTCCACAAAAAGACCCATATAAGTTTGCTACACCATACGTAGATGTGACCCAATATTACCAATACACGATGCCGGGCATACTACCACAATACGATGAAATTACAGACTCTGCTACCGTATTTTCGGTAGAAGGCGATGATGCCATTGTGGATTGGGTTTTTGTTCAACTCAGGAGCAAAGATGATTACCGCACGGTCATCGCTACCCGTTCTGGCTTGTTGCAACGAGACGGTGATATTGTAGACCTCGATGGTGTTAGCCCACTGGGTTTTGCGGGCCTGACGGTGGATAGTTTTTACGTAGCTGTACGCCACAGAAGTCATTTGGGTGTTATGTCAAGACTTGTTGCAAGAAACCAACTGGTAGATTTTACGTCGGTGAATACACCTGTTTTTGACTTTGGTACAAGCTTAAATAATGGCTATGATTATACCAATCAAGCCACAAACAATACCACCAAAAACGGCTATCGTACTCTTTGGGCAGGTGATTTTAATGGAGATGGTAAGCTGAAATTTACCAATCCAAGTGATGATATCAATGTACTTTACTTTGACATCCTTTTCCATGAAGGCAACCCCAATGCCAATGCCAACTATAACTTTGGCTATGGTTACTATCAGGGTGATGTCAATATGAATGGCAAAATCAAATTCGACAACCCCAACGACGATAAAAACCTGCTATACGCACAGATTCTGTTTTATAAATTGAATGCGGAATTTATTTCAAACTTCAATTTTTTCATCCAGCAGATACCCTAAATAATTTTTTCCCTTATTTTTTTTATTGCTTTAGAATGTCAAATATTTGACATTACAACTATTCGTTAGTCTTACTGAATAACTGGTGAATTTAATATTAACAAATATTTTTATGTGTATATATTAGTAGCATAAGACATTGCCAGTGAAATGTAAATTTCTTTGCACCCAATTTTTTTTGAATGTCATTGTTTTTACATTTCTATAAATAGTTACTTTTTGCCTTAGGGGCTCACTTCATTTCTCTGTCCATATCATGTACATAGTGTGAAGTAAGCTTTCGGAGTTTCCGAAATATTAAGTCGTAGTATGTATAGGCTTCTCGAAGCCACCAAAACTTACTTAAAAGCACAATATTTTGGAACAGCTAGCACAAGCATGTGGTATTACCACATTATGGAAAAAGTCAATTGCCTTTACAATGGCAACATTCTTCCTGGGAGCACTCCTCGCTCAGAATCCTATTTCAGGAAATCAGGGATTTCAAATCATCACAGAAGGAAACTTTACCTCGGCAGGTTCGCACCACATCCATGGTCCGCTTGCAGTAGGTGGCAACCTCGTTATCAACACAGCGGCCACCAGTGAGGTAAATATGGACAATGTGGGCTCCTATGTATTTCCGGGAGATGGAAGTACCACCACTGGTCTGCTCGTTGCAGGAAGTGTAACCTGGACAACAGGAAACATGAACGTGTTGAGTGGTAAATACATCCACATTGGCAACAGCACAGGGTCTCTCTCTGGTGATAATGGCAACAACAGCAATACCCAGGTTTATCCTTCAGGTGCTTCTTATAACAATGCCAAAAGAATTACCGGTACCATCGACCAGACTCCTAGCCCGGCTGTTTTTCAAAGTGGTGGCTTTGATTTTGCTACTCTGTTTGATACATACAGAAACAACTCATTTGGTTTGTCAAACTGTACGGGTAATGTGCAACTCTATAATGCCAGCAACGTTGCCATTTCCGGTAATACGGTTTCAACTGCACAGCCCGTTAAAATTACATCTTTGATAAATGGGGTAAACCATTTAAAACTTACTACCACTTCTCTCAATAACATCACTGAGTTAAAATTTGAAGGAACCGGTATTCCCAGTGCCTCCAAAATTTTGATCATTACGGTAAACATTACAGCCAACTTTACCTGGAGCAATAGCAATATGCCCGGTATTTCAAATGGAGAGGCACCATACATTCTTTGGAATTTCTATGGTGCATCAACATTTAACCTTACAGTGAATACGGCAAGTCTTATCTACGGCACCATCTTTGCACCATCTATGAATTTGATAAAAACCGGAACCGGTGACATCGATGGTAACATCATTGCCAAAACAGCTTCATTGGGACTCGGTGAAATCCACTTTTATCCTTTCAATGCAAGTGCTCCCAATTGTTGTTCCAACGTCACTGTTGCCGGCACCATCGCTGGGGACGAATCCGGGCTTTGTGGTTTTGACCCCGCTGCTACCACAAGTTCTGTGAGTGCATCAGGGGGTACAGGTACCCTGGAATACCGTTGGGAACAATCCACCGATAACTGGTTAACCTTTAGTGAAATCAGTGGTGCAACTTCTACAACATACAATCCCGGTGTTATTTATCAAACCACCAAATACAGGAGAAAGGCACGAAGAAGAGGTTGCGACACCTGGGCATATTCCAATGTTGTTACCAAAACCATTTCCAATATGCCAACGGCTAATGCAGGTGTTGATCAGTCACAATGTGAAAATGGATTTTTTGAACTAACCGGTAACACTCCATTATCAGGACAAACTTCATCATGGAGTGTGGTTAGCGGTACGGTATACAATTATACAGGTTATTCAAGTCCTTCTGTGGATGTATCACTCCCTACCGGTACCACAGCAACACTTAGATATTCAGTGGTAAATGGCCTTTGTACAGCAACCGACGATGTTGTGATCACCAATACTACAGGATGTAGTACGTCTTGTGTAAATCCAATTAATAGAAACGGTGATCTTGAAACCGAGGGTTCTGCTACCAACTTTAACCTGACTTTCAACTCCACTCCCGCTCTTCTCATTACATCAACCGTTGCTCCTCCTTATTGGTCAGAAAGATATGGAACCAATGCAACCAACACTTCTACTTTTCAGGGAGCTTTCTACTTAAAAAAGACAGGTACTTCCAGTGACCCCCATGGTGGCACACACATGATTTACCTTAATGGTGGCAGTTTTTGTTTGTCATCACTTGCTACCAATGCCAATGTGCAATGTGGCAAGACCTATAAATTTTCTGCATGGATTGCAGCTTATACCAATGGAGCAACTCAATATGACGCTACCTTTGCCTTCGAGCATTCTTCTTCATCACCGGCCAACTCATATTCAAGTAAAATAGAATTGGTAGCTCCAAAAAGTAATTCTTGGAATGACCTCAATTGGCAGCGATACGAATTTCTGATTACCATTCCTTACAATGGTATGACTTATGCTGACTTTTATTTTACCAGCTATGATGCTACCAAAGGCTTTTTGATTGATGATGTTTGTATTACGGAAGTAAGCGCAGGCTCAACCGCTGCTGTTGGTCTCGATCAGTTTGGTTGCTCCAATACTTTTGTTCTATCTGCCACTGCACCAGCATCTGGCTATACTGGCACCTGGTCAGTCAATAGTGGTAGTGCAACTTTGTCAAGCACTACTTCTTTGACCCCAACTGCCACCATTACTTCAGGTAGTGCGGCGAGTTTCAAATATACAGTGACCAATGGTACTTGTACCTCCATTGACAGAGTAAACGTTGGGTACACCACTGGCACACCGGTTTCTGTCAACAGCGCCACTATTTGTGCCGGATCATCAACAACACTCACTGCCACAGGCTGTGCTTCCAGTTTAACCTGGTCAACTGGAGCTACTACATCTTCTATAACAGTTTCACCCGCTTCAACTACCAGCTATTCTGTAACATGCACCCCTGCATCTTCATCCAATCTGGTATTAAATAGCGGTTTTGAATCTGCCACCAATTTCCAGAACTGGAGCAATTGGGCGCTTTCTACAATTACCACAACAGCCGGAGAATACCGCACAGGTAGTAAAGGTGCCAAAGTTGATGGTACTACAGATTGGGCCGGCTTTGGGCAGGACGTTTCTGTTTCCCCGGGTCAATACCTAACCATTTCTTTCTGGGCACGCACTACCAACCCGGGAGCAAATCCAATTGTAAGTTATAATTTTTTCAACTCTGCCTGGGCCGAATTGCAGAGTATTCACAGCACAGCCGTTACTTCTGGTACTTTCACAAAATATACAATGACCGCAGTTGCGCCTCCTAATGCCGCCTGGATGCAAATATCAGCTGCTACAGACAAGGGAGGTATCTTGTACATTGATGATGTTGAGGTAGTCAGAGCTACTGGCTGCATCTCTACTGCATCGGGTACTGTTACTGTTTCCAACGCTACCTTAACAATGGGTGCCCCCGTTGTAAGCGGTTGTATCGATCACCCCATCCAGGACGTAGCTACCGTTTCTGTACCAATCAGCTGGACCAATGCTCCATCAGGTGACAGAATCAGAGTCATGCTCAACAATAAAATTGAATTGATCGATGTGGCTGCAGGTGCTACTTCTCCACAAACCATTGTGTTTGTGGTGCCTGCCAATGGCCTAGCCAACCAAACCGTTACAGCTTCCTGGATCAATACCACAGGCTGCAATGCTTCAAGAACTTTTAATGCTCCTGTAGCTTGTACCAGCAATACCTTGAATTGTAACATTCTATACTTGTGTGGCCTCGACAAGCCATCAGATGGTGATGCTTGGGATCACGGCTTTATCGATTACTTCGATGAAATCAATGCGGGTACCGTTACCCCTGTTTTGGTAAAACCCGATGCTTCTGGTTATGGAACTTACGATCCAAATACCAACACAGCTATGACCATAAACTTTAGCAATTACAAAATGATTGTTTTGTCTGCAACCACTGAAGGTTATGTTTCTACCGATTTGAAAAACTTCCTTAAAAATTATACAGGGGGCATCCTCAATATGAACTATGAAATGTTGGATGACCTAGGCATGATACCAGGTACCGGCGAAGCTTACTGGTCATCAACTGCTTATATCGACAATGCAACCGCCTTGGATATTTACAATTTTGATAACTACGGAGCATGGTCATCCAATGTATTCACAGGAGGTGATTATAAAGCCGGAGCTTCTGCATACTTATGGGCCGCAGCTGGCAATGCCAATTCGGGGGTAGATGGTATAGGCTTCAATTACGAAGCACATGAATTGTCAGGCACCATCTCTACTACCCACGGAGCCAGAGTCCACCTCGGCTATCACATGAATGGCTTCTATGCCAACGCAAGCAATGGAGGTGCCTTGCCGGCTCCTGCTTCTTCTTATTTCCATCCCACAAAACACCTTTCACTGGGTGGAAAATCTTATCTGGAAAGATCCATCCTGGAAGCTGTAGGTGGCTGTCAGGATGAAATATGCAACAACGGCATCGATGATGATGGTGACGGTCTTGAAGATTGTGCCGACCCGGATTGTGGCCTAATCACCAATCGTGAATTTGATGAAAGTACCACAGGCTGGCAATTGTATGTGCAATCAGGCAATGCAGCTACTTTTACCATAGATAAAACAACACAACTATCGGGCATGAATTCTGCTAAGGTGGTGGTTTCTACAACTCAAAACGGAACCGATTGGCACGTTCAGCTGGCACAAGCCGGCAAAACGCTAGTCGCAGGTACTAAATATACGGTTACTTTTTCTGCCAAAGCTTCTACTTCAAGACTGGCTTCAGTGGCCCTTCAATTGGGGGCCTCTCCATACACCAATTATTTTAACCAGAGTTTTACACTTACTACTTCACTACAACAGTTCTCATTTGATTTTACAGCATCAACAAGTATTTCAAATGTTACATTCTTAATTAACCTTGCCAAAGCCACTGGTACCATCTACATCGACAATGTACAAGTGAAAGAAAGATGTGAAGTATGTAACAACGGTCTGGATGACGATGGCGACGGCTTTATAGATGCTCTCGATACAGATTGTAACTCTTGTGAATTCGTTGGACAAAACCTTGTAACCAACGGTGATTTTGAGGCCGGAAACACTGGCTTTGTTTCTGACTATTCCTATACAAGCCCATCTTTGATGTGTGGCAACTGGGGTATTTATAGCATCGTAAGCAGGATTACAGAAGTGGGTGCTCCGCTTGGTTGTAACAACACCATCTGGGCAGCAGCAGATAGGAATGGAGCAGGTGGCAAATTTATGCTCATCGATCCAAGTGCTGCTACCGGTGTCAATGACCGCATCTGGTCTCAAACCGTAACCGTTTGCCCTAATACAGATTATGTATTTTCTGTATGGACAAAAAATGTTTACTATTCTGAGGCAACAGGTTACTCTGGTGTTGATCCCAATTTCCAGTTTACCATCAATGGCATTGCCTTGAGCGGAGCGAACTTTATCATGCCACGTCAATTGAGATCAGATTCATTGAAATGGATTAAGGTACAGGGCACTTGGAATTCAGGTGCAGCTACCTCAGCCAATTTGCGCATTGCCAACATGATTCCGGGCAACTATGGCAATGACCTGGCCATCGACGATATTTATTTTGGTCTATGTGGTAAAACAGTGTCTATCACAACACCGGTAACTACCTTCTGTGAAGGCACCAACACCAATATCCAGGCAAACCTCGAAACCCTCAATTCCAACTGGTCATTTTATGAATGGCTCAAAGATGGCGTTGTTGTTGCTTCTGGTGCAACAGCCACTTCTTATCTGGCAACGGCTCCGGGTACTTACGTGCTGAGAGCATACAATACCAATAACAATTCTGGCTGTCCGCAGGCAAGTAATTCTATTACCTTGTCCATGACACCTCGTCCAACAATAGGTTCATTAAGCGCCACCAACCTTTGTGTTGGAGGTACTGCAACCATTACGCCTACTACAGGAGGCACCTGGACATCCAGCAATACCGCCGTAGCAACCATTACCAATGCCGGTGCCATTACAGCAGTGGGCGCAGGTACAGCTACCTTTACGTTTACACAAACTTCCAATGGCTGTGTTTCATTACCTACAGCAACTCTTACTGTTGCTGCAGATCCAACTGTTGCTGTAGGTGGTGCGGGCATTACAATTTGTTCAGGAGGCACCGCATCCTTAAGCAGTGTTATTACCGGAGGCATTGGCACTACCACTTATATTTGGCAAAGCTCTCCTAATAACAGTACATGGACCACGATCTCTGGTGCAACAGCATCAACGTATACCACTCCCGCTCTAACTTCCAGTATGTATTACAAGGTATCCATTACCCAGACTGCTTCGGGCTGCGGTACTGCCGTGTCTGCAGCAGGTTTGGTCACTGTGGTAGCCGACCCATCTGTAACTACTTCCGGTGGCGGTGTAACTGTATGCGAAGGCTCAACCGTTACCCTCAACAGCAGCATTACAGGTGGCACCGGCACTACTACCTACCAATGGCAGAGCAGTATAGACAATGCTACGTACAACAACATAAGCGGCGCAACCGCTGCCAGCTATACTACACCAGCCCTCACTTCTTCGCTTTATTATAGAGTGTCAATTACACAAACGGGCATTGGTTGTGGCGCAACCACTTCCACCGGTTCATTGGTTACGGTCAATCCAAGACCTGTAGTTTCCATAACAGGTGCCAATCCAATTTGTGCGGGAGCAACAAGTTCTCTTTCACCCGCGAGCGGCGGTACCTGGACATCCAGCAATACAGCCGTAGCTACCATCAACAATTCAGGCGTTGTCACGGGTGTAGCTGCAGGAAGTGCTACTTTTACCTTTACCAACTCTACCACGGGCTGTGTTTCCAATGCTTCATCAGCCATCACAGTCAATGGCAAACCAACCGTTACCGTTACAGGACCTACCACCATCTGTACGGGTAGCACTACTACATTGTCTCCTACCACTGGAGGTACCTGGACATCAAGTAACGCCACAATTGCTACCGTTACCAACGCTGGGGTAGTGACAGGGCAATCTTCAGGCTCAGCTACTTTTACCTTTACACAAACATCTACAGGTTGTGTTTCCAATCCCACAACCACTATTACCATAGGAGCAGGTCTTACTTCCAGCATCAACTACAATGGCTCGGTTTGTTTGACAGCCACTTCTCAATTGACCGCCAACCGTACAGGGGGTACTTCACCATTTACCTATGCATGGACAGGCCCATCAGGATTTACAGGTAATGCACAAACAGTAAGCATTACCCAAAGTGGTAATTACTACCTCACCATCACCGATGCTACAGGTTGTTTGTCTACTTCCAATGGCTTTGTTTACAGCCAGTTTATACCCAGCGCCACGGCTTTGCAAACCACCGTTTGCGAAGGTCAGACCGTTCAACTTTCTGCAAGCGGCACCAGTGCTACTGCTTACCAGTGGAGCTCAAATGCGGGTAATGCTACTACTTCAACCGTAACCGTTACTCCTGCACTGCCTTCTTCAACGTATACTGTAACCGTAACCAATAACGTAGGTTGTACGGGTACTGCCAACTCAACCATCAGTGTAAATGCCAAACCAACTGTAAGCATCACGGGGTCAAATTCTGTTTGTGTGGGTGCTACCACACAACTTTCTCCAACCACAGGTGGTACCTGGACAAGCTCAGATGGTTCCAAAGCCACAGTTACCAATTCCGGACTGGTTACAGCCTTATCTTCAGGCACTGTCAATTTTACTTTCACCTCATCATCTACTGGTTGTGTTTCTAACCCTACCGGCAATGTAACCATTAATGCTACACCCAATGCCGGTGTTGATCCCGGTTCATTGGATTGTTTTGAATCAGACGCAGTAACCATGGGTGCTACAGGTTCAGGCACCTGGACTGTAGGTGCAGGAAGTGCAGGTACTGCAACCATTGTTAGCCCTACCAGCCCTACTTCAACCGTCAATAATTTCTCTACCTTTGGCAACTATTACATGGTATGGACCAACGCCCAGGGCTGTAGAGATACCGCCAAGGTGATGGTAAATGATGCTTGTGATTGCAATATATCAAACAATACGATCACCACACCACCTACTTCTACCTTCTGTGTGAGCAGTGGAACTGTGACAATCAACGGCTCAAATCCTAACCCATCATCAGGTGTTTATCAATGGATGTACTCTCTAAATGGAGGTGCGTACGCCAATGCCACCGGCATCAGCAATTTACAAAACTATACTACTCCATCTCTTGGTGTAGGTACCCACAAATTCAAAAGGACTTACACCAAACTCACAGGTAAGGTATGTACGCTTGAAAGCAATGAAGTAACCATCATTGTCAACGGAAAACCCGTTATTACGCAGCCTGCACTCACTACACTTTGCCAGGGCAGTACTACCACCATAACCCCTTCGAGCGGAGGTACCTGGGTGAGCAGCAATGCAGCTGTGGCTACCATCAACAATACAGGTACCATTACAGCCGTAGCAGCAGGTTCAGCTTCATTTACTTTTACCAATTCAACAACGGGCTGTGTGTCTGATGCAAGTAACGCTGTAACCGTGAATGCAAGACCGGTGGTTTCTGCCCCATCACAAAATCTGTGTATGGGCAGCACCATGAGCCTCAACCCATCCAGCGGAGGTAGCTGGGCATCATCCAACCTGGGCATCGCAGCTGTTTCCAGCCAGGGAGTGGTTTCTCCTGTTGCTGTCGGTTCTGTCAACTTTACCTTTACTTCTTCAACTACAGGATGCAGCGCCAGCCTGCCAGCCGCCATCAATGTGCGTGGCTTGCCGGGTGTTACCATTGATTACAATGGTTCAATCTGCCTTACCGATACTTCCAAATTGAAAGCTATCATCACAGGAGGCAACGCGCCCTTCAACTACAGCTGGACAGGCCCTTCTTCCTTCACAGGCAGCCAGGCCATAGTGCCCATTACTGCAAATGGCAACTACTACCTTACAGTCACCGATCAATACCTTTGCCAGGCAACCACCTCAGGCTTTGTTTACGAAAGATATGAGCCTGTAATTGTATCGCTACAAACCAATATTTGTGAAGGACAAAGTGTTGACCTCATGGTCAATGCAGGGTCAGCCGTTTCATATCAGTGGAGCGCAAGTGCAGGAAACGCCACTTCACAGGCAGTTACAGTATATCCTTTGGCACCTTCTACACTATACAAGGTTACTGTAACCAACCTCAATGGTTGTTCTGCAGTTGCTTCAGCAAATATCACCGCTACAGCACGCCCAACGGTATCAATCAGTGGTGCATCCAGTATCTGTATTGGCAGCACTACCAACTTATCTCCATCTACCGGAGGTGTTTGGTCTAGCACAAATCCATCTGTTGCCTCTGTAAACAACGCAGGCCTGGTTACAGGTCTGGCCACAGGCACCGCTACCTTTGTATTTACTCAAACTTCAACTGGCTGTTCATCCAATCCTACAAGCCCTGTTTCTGTTGCCACCAAACCATTAACTACATTCACAGGTCCTACAGGAATTTGTATTGGTGATCAAACTACCATTGC
>ERZ724521.109-NODE-109-length-31078-cov-10.324050_pt1 | contig 31078 bp, 20 predicted proteins | sample MGYA00376054_ERZ724521 | MGnify/ENA primary metagenome ERZ724521 (study PRJEB28724, sample SAMN07190883) | activated sludge metagenome | isolation source: activated sludge of sewage treatment plant in Hong Hong | place: Hong Kong | collected 2016-03-17 ... | reverse complement strand
GAACCTCCATTAACTACATTGTTAAAGCCATTTTGCTCCAATAAAGCTTTGGCCATGCTACTGCGGTTACCACTTCTGCAGAAAACGACGATTGTTTCTTTTCCCCTAAATTTTGACAAATTAGAGGCCAGGGTGTCCAATGGAATATTGACTGAGCCCTTTACATGACCTGATGAATATTCTGCCTTGCTTCTAACATCCACAAGGAATGCACCACCTTGAATCAAGGCAGCCAGGTCAACAGAAGGACCACCGCCAAAAAGTTTCTTTAAAAATCCAAACATTATTTTTTGTTGCAAATATAGATGCTAAGAATCGACATATAAGTGACCCAGGTTACATTCACAACGATTTTACAAGGTATTTTCAAATTAATAACATATGGATACATGGAAGGTCTCTTCTAAGGTTTTACTTTTGTGTATGATTTTTAATAAACATGCCAGGGTGGTAATTCAAGACAGAAACAGGGCTCAAAGTAGAGAAGAGGAGCGTGCCAATGCGATTACCCATGCACTTGGTTTGTTGTTTTGCATCATAGCCACTCCTTTTGCTCTTTGGAAGGCTTATCAGCCGGGAAACATGCAGTTTTTTTATGCAACCATTGTCTTTGGCATAGGTATGGTAATGGTCTATTTTTTTTCGTCTACCTATCATTACGTAAAATCACCTGCTACAAAAGCAGTCATGAGAAAATTGGATCACATCAGCATTTATTTTCTCATCGCAGGCACCTATACTCCCCTTATGATCCGATACCTCCCTTCAGAAACCGCTACCATTTTTTTGTGGATAATGTGGGTGATTGTGGCAGTGGGTGTTCTATACAAAATTTTCTTTTTTGATCGTTGGGAATGGCTATCTGTTTTGAGCTATGTGGCACTCGGATGGATGCTGGTTTTTGTGATCAAGCCTTTGTGGCAATCTATGCCTGTTCCAGTGATTACGTGGATTGTTGTGGGTGGAATTTCATACATGACCGGTGTTTATTTTTATCTAAAAGACCATAAACTATATTACCACTCTGTATGGCACCTGTTGGTGCTGTGTGGCACGGTTTTTCACTTTGTCTCTGTTTTTTTATCTTGTTAAAGCAAGGCCATCATCTCACCACCGTGACATCACCTGTGTAGGAAAATTCATAACCATCCCATCTTACTCTAATGTAATAAACATATACACCAGGTACCACTGGTCTGCCATTAAAGCTGCCATCCCATCCTTTGTGGTTTTGAATTTCTTCATCGCCGGAAAGATATATCAAATTGCCCCATCTGTCATAAATTCTGAAATCCAGAATGAATAAGTTCTCAACCGTGGTAATGTGAAAATTGGATTGACCATCAATGTTGGGATCTATAATGTTGGGCAAAATCAAATTGTATGCCTTTCTGCATTGGTCTTCGGGTTTTCTCAAATAAGGCTGCACCACCACACTATCACACCCTAAACTATTGGACAAGAAATAATAAACTGAATCCCTCAACATAGAGTCACATGTAAAAATTACCGGCAGTACAGTAACATCTCTTTCGTAAATATGCCTTTGTTTAATGATGGAATCACAGCCGTAAGTATTTTTAAGATATTGGAATGTGGTTGCGGTATCCTGGATTAAACAAACCGTGTCAAACATGGTTGTGTAATCATCGGCCCGGGCAATCCATTTCACTTTCATAATAGAATCGCAGCCCCAATGATTGGATAGTGAGATTAGAAATGTTGTGTCTTTTGATATATGACACCTGTTCTCAGAAATGAAAAGAGTATCACTTCCTACCCATCTGATATCTTCGTATACTATTGAATCACAACCATAATGATTGACAAAATGGCTTTTAAATAATCCAGATTCACCGATGTTGCAAGTAAATTTTTGCAGATAGGAGGTGTCAGTTTTAAGCAGATTAACCTGGGTAATGATTACAGAATCGCAGCCATAAACATTGGAAAGGGTATGATTGAATACGCCTGTTTCACTCTGAATACAACTGCTTTGGATTAGGTAAGTTGTGTCAGGAGGCAGGTATAAAACGGTTACTTGGGCAAATGAATCACAACCTTTACTGTTTACGAAAGTGGTTTCAAAAACGCCTGCCTCGCTTAAAAGGCATGAGTAGTGGGTCTGGTAAGTTGTATCAGGAGGAGAAAATAGAACCTGCAATTTATGAATAGAGTCGCAGCCATTTGCCGAAATGCTATTGTAAATAAATATACCTATATCTGCCTGGTCGCAACTGAGTTTTGTCGTAAATGTAGTATCCTGGGGTTGGTATATTTTTTTAAAGATGACCAGTGAATCACATCCATATTGGGATTGAAGGTGAAGGGTATCAAGTCCAATGTTTGATTGAAGACATGTAAACTCAATCAATTCTGTTGTATCAGCTTCAATCCATATTTTTTCTTCAATCACCAATGAGTCACAGCCGAATAAGTTTTGATAAGTGTAAGTAGATATTCCTGCATCCCCTGCTACACAAGTGTATTTTTGAATTGTTGTAGTGTCTGACAAACGCAGATACGTGGTTTCAACCAGGGTGCTGTCACAACCAAATTGATTTGATAATACATATATTTTTGTCCCTACTTCAGATGGAAAACAAGAATACAAAGTAAGCGCAGTGGTGTCGGCGGGTATGAATTGTTTTTCTACAATCACAGTGGAATCGCAGCCTCCTTGACCGGTAAGGTGCAAAACCAGGGTAGCCGTATCCTCTAATGAGCAAGTTGTTTGATGAATTTGAGTCGTCAAATTATTTTGATACACTCTGTTTTCAATTACTACAGAATCACAGCCTGCTGAATTCGCGAAATTAGATTGAAATGTTCCGGTCTCAGATAAGATACAAGTAGTGGTATTGATCAAGGTGGTATCTGGTAACAGCAGAATGGTTTCTGTTTGGTTAATAAGTAAGCATCCTTCTGCACTCTGGGTGTTAGAGAATGTTGTTCCCGCTTCTGAAGCATTGCAGGTGTATTGAAGGGTCAATATCGTATCCTTATCTATGCGCTTCAAATAGGAAACGATGAGACTATCACATCCCGATTTATTCTTAAGCTTCTGTTGTAGTGTGTCGTTTGTAAAATACCATTGATTGGACACCAATACGCTATCACCTTCACAAAAGGAGTAATTAAATCGGGTGGTATCTCTGGGAGCTACTTTTATTGGGTAAGATGCCAATTCTGAAATGGCGCATTGTGTTTCTTCCGTTCCAATGACAACAATATCGATGATCTGATTTTGATTGGCCTTAATTTTAAAGTGGTGACCAGAGGTAATTCCGCTATAACTCCATTCAGTTCCTATTGAAGATTGAAGCGTAATGTCGAAGGGTTGAGACAGTTGGGAATTGATTTTGATATCTACGCTATCTCCTGCACAAACTAAAGCTGGAATTACCAAGGAAGTAAGCTTGGACGGAAGAAAATCTACTGCAACTTCGTCATAACCTGGACATCTACTTGGATGACTTACTGTAACAGCGTAAATTCCAGGTTCAGTCACAAAAGTGAAGGAAGTTGTTTCACCCGTATTCCAAAGATAACTGGCTCCGGGATAGTAGGCATCCAACAAATAGGTAATGCCCTGGCAAAGTGTGGTATCAGGACCTAAATCGATATCCAGCTTTGTTAATTCCTGTACTTCAAGGTAGGCAAATGCATCATTGGAAGGAGTGCCGGTAATGGTTATGCCATTTACTTTGATTTTTCTCTGGCCTGGACTTAATGGATCCGCATCGTTGTAGTATAAAATAGATTTTAAAGCGTTTTCAAAACTTGTTGTAGTGGCATTGCCGGTATTGGTGAGGGTAATGGATTGAGAACCGGAGCCTGTGACATTGATAAATGGAACGTTTCCTTCAAATTTGAGGTATTCTGCCAAACCATCCAAAATTCCATCTTCCAGTGTGATTGTTATGGATAAAATTTTAATGTCCGAAGTTATTTTGACATCCTGATCACAAATTGGTATGCCATCAGAGGTGTTGCAATTGTATATAGGACCATTAAAATCATACTCATCTGCTCCGCTGCTATTATCGTCATCCAGATCAATAATAAAGGGACATTGGGTCGCCGGATCAAATTCAGACAGGGTGGCAAAATCAAAAATGTACTGTCCGGGGCTGCATATCAATGTTTCTTCCTGGGTATCTGGATTGATTTGGAAAAACTGCCCATCCAGGTCGGAACCTAGTAAAGAATTACAATAACCAGGCAATACAGTCAAAGCAGGGTAATTTCCACAATGAAAAACAAAAGTGCTTGCTAATGGATTGCCAATATTTACGATGTATAAACCATCATCAGAAACGCAATAAAGTTGTCCGTTAAAAAACACCAAATCACTTCCTGCCCAAAAATTTAATGGACCCAGGTTGGTGGAGGTAGATGAAGCCGGGTCAATTTCAATCAAACTCTGGGGCAGGGGATTGTTGCTAATTCCGTACAAAATGTTATCTGGTGAACAGACCAGGCCATTTATATTAAATACATTGGTAGAAAACAATGGGGTGCACAAACCATTGTTTGGATTGATGGTATAAAGTAAACCGGCCCCCTGAGCGTATAATATACCATCCGGGCAAATGGCAAGATTGTGAAAAAGTATGGGCAAACCACTGACAATATCTATTAGGGGACCCACTGTTGATACAGTACATTGCCCGTTGACTATTGTAATTTCTGTCAGATATCCTACTCCTGAACCTCCAGTAATGCCATAAATGATTTGACTTTTTGACGAAAAACTACACAAAAGGAACAAAGTTGTAACAAGCACAAGAATGCTGCTCCTCTGTTTTATTGAAGATTTTTCATTAGACATGGCCAACTATGAGTTGTGTTTGAACCCACTAATATATGAAATCGGACGAAATCTTCGGAATAAAATTATACAAAAATGAAATTTATGACAAGATGTGCTGTAAAATTATAGATTTTATGGTATAAAATTTTATTTCTTTCCAATCCTTGCACCAAAAATGTTGAATGAGAGATTGGATATTAGGCTGTTGAGAAATAACAATAACTTCATTAATTTTCCTGAAAAAAAGGGATAAACCTAAAACCAAAATCCAAGGCTTGCAGAAAATCCTGAATTCCCCGAACTGAGAAAGCCAAGATCCTGACCTAGCTCGTCGGTAAGCTTAAATTCTTCATGGGTTTTAAAGCCATACAAATAGTTCAACCAATATTTAAAACAGTCGGGCTATTTGTCTAAAAAATAAAAATTTCCTTTAGCCACAAGGATTAATTATTTTCCTGTTTATTAGTGAAGAATGACTAGTTTATGAACCGCACCGTGATTGATTTTTACAAAATACAAGCCGTTCGCCAATGTGCTCACGTCACAATGATTGAAAGCTTCACCTGCAAATTGTAAGCAAATTTTACCTGATACATCACTGATTTGAACATGTTGAACTCTGTCCGCAAATTCAATTTCCCGATTGGCGGGATTGGGATAGAGTTTGAAGTCTCCACCGCTTACCAGTTCAGGAGTAGAAGCCGGCATTTGGGTAATACCTGGCCTATGTGTCATCAATACTCCCCTCATAATCTCTACTTGGCCTTTTGTAAAGGTGTTCTGGCATGTTTCGAGAGAGTAATCCATGTAGTTTTCAATCATGTCGGGCAAATCTCCACTTACATTTTGTTCGCAAGTATTTTGGTTTTCATTACAATTAAACTGACTTTGCATGCCTTGGGCAGGAGTATCATCCACGCCGTCGGAGCCGGTGCAATCCGGTCCAAAAATTCCTGCGTCACCTGATATGTGTCGTAAGCCAAGATAGTGACCTACTTCGTGCACACAGGTTCTCCCCCTCATGGGTATACTTCCTATGCCTTTCACATCAAAACTGCCAATGCCAATGGCTTTGTAGTGCAAAACTACACCATCGAGATTCTTACTCTCCGCAGCAGAACCAGCAGGCCAGTTATCAAGATCGTCGGGAGGGTAAGCATAACCGAGGATCGGACTCTCTTGCCCAAAAAACACCAGCGGTTTGATATTGCAAATCCAAATATTGAGGAAATGATCGGGGTCAACCGCATCGCTGCCCCCTTTGCTGCTTTGTTTTACATGGTCGGGCAGCGACGATAAACTGGGTTGGAAAATCGCATCCGTTTGCACCCTCCTGATTTCAACGAGGTTGAAAAAAATATTTGCTTTTCCGGCAACGGGCTTAAACTCGTTGCGCAGGTTTACTGTATCAGCATTAAGCCTGGAATAGTTGTCGTTGAGAATTTTCATTTGCTCCTGAATTTTGGCATCTGAAAGGTTCTCTTCTGCATTCTTATAAACAATATGAATGACTACATTAACGTCAATTTTATCTTCTCTTACCGAAAGATTATGCTTGCCTAGAAATTCCAATTGTCGGTACAAAGCTTCTTTGAAACCAGGATTTTTTTCTTCTTTCAGGTGTAAGACATGGTCGTAAAGACAGGGTTGTAAAACCTGACCATTAACCCATTTTGGAAACACAAGACATAGAAGCAGGAAAAGTATACGATGCATGGTAAAAGTCGTTTTACAAATAATTAAATGGATAGACTTTGTTTTCGATTTTCCTTTAAACAATAACTCAAAGAAAACCTATGAAAATTGAAATTACAGTAAATAACAACAACTGTTTTCTAAATCTACTGAAATTCATGAAAAATCCCGCGAAATTGTCTTTCCCGCTTACAAATCGCATTGAATCAGTGCAAACCATCCTTTCTGTTTTGCTTAATTTGTTGGGCTCATACTTTAAATATGATGGATGATTTCTATAAAAAAAAGCAGCACCGGATTGCTTGAACCGGTGCTGCTTTCAATCAATTTCCAGGGGCAACTTTTCCGTAATTGGTTAGCTTACCGCTTAGGTTTAAGTTGCCTTTGAGTGTTCCATTGTTGATGATATCCCCGGTAATAGGGGAGATGGCCATAAAGACCTCTCCCTGCATGATGTGGATGGTAATATCCGGATCATTCAGGGGTGGAATACAACCATATAACCAGTTTTCAGCAAGAGCAGGGTTGGTAGGATCAACCGTGCTTTCGCCAATAAACATAAAATTAGGATATGGGCATCCTACATCTGCTCCTACAACAAAGGTAAAGGGTATTTCTCCACAACTATTACTCTCTAACGTGATGGTAGCATCTTTAGCTCCCGACAAAGCAGAGACAAAGTTAATGGTAAGAATTGTCTGTTGTCCGGGTAGCAAGTTGGCGGTGGGCAATGGTAATACAACGAATTCAGGGTCATCAGAAACAGCGCTCGTGATCAACAGCGGTAAAGTGCCATTGTTTTTAAGCGTATAATTTCTAGTGATGGACACATTGGGTAAAACCTGTCCCATCAGGGTACTATCACTTAGCGTTGGGTTGAAATCCCCGTTGGCAATTTCAGTCATGTTTCCAAATAGGTCAAGATCTGGGTGTTGAACATTCACGGTAAATGTTACAGGAGCAGCACTGTTGGTGCCATCGGTTCCGGTAAGCAAAACATTGGTGATGCCGTAGTTGAAACTTATGTTTCCGCTTGAGGTTCCACCGGCAATGTTGCTTCCGCTACCGGAGGTAGCTCCACTCAAAACATAGGACCATGTTGCTCCCGGACAATTGTCATTGATGGGATCGGAAATGACGTAATCAACCGTGCATATATTTCCAAGCGTACTGAAGATTTGATTACCGGGATTGACCAAAACAGGTAGCTGGTTGTCGTTGACCGTAACTGTAAAAGTTTCAGCAATGGCCTGGTTTCCTGAAGCATCCTGGGCTGTTAGCAAAACAGTCGTTACGCCTTTGTTAAAGGACAGGGTGCCACTGTCGGAACCATCGCTTATTCCTGTCACCAACGCTACTGTTGCCCCTGAAAGTTCGTATGACCAGGTAGCTCCGGTGCAGTTGTCAGAAACAGGATCAGTAATGGAATAACTGGCAGCACAGGTATTGGTTATGACATTAAATACTTGATTACCCGGGCTTGTCAGTACCGGCAATTGATTGTCTGTGACAGTAATGACTTGTATGCAGGAATTTGTGTTTCCACTGCCATCAGTCACGGTCCAGGTAACGTTGGTGGTACCTTTATAGTAAGTAGAAGGAGCATTATTGGCAATGGCCAATGAGCCGCCATACCCATTTGTGAAGTTCTTTAGACAACCATTGTTGAGAACAAAACTATTGAGCATTGCATTACTCGATCCTCCTGCCGGAGCCATGTCTAAGGCGTGCGTAATAGTGGTATTGTTGCCGCATGCCACACCTTGGTTGAAGGGGAAATAGACTTGCAAACCTGGCTCATTTCCACTTAATTGGACATTCATTTCTGCCATTATTTGGGAAGGGGTTTTGGCTATGCTCCAGATTCGCAGTTCATCAAAAATGGCATTTGCATCCGGATCTCCGGTTCCCCAATTGCTTCTTCCAATATAATTGAGGTTTCTTACCACATTGACAGGTGTTGGAAATGACCCTGATCCACGGGCAACCCCATTGATAAAAATGGTTCCGGTACCACCGGAGAAGGTAGCAGCCACATGTGACCATTGGTTCAGGGGCAACTGATTGGTAGCAGCAATTTGCACACCTTCTATGTATAAGCCTGGTTGGCCTGTAGTGCCAAATGAGTATGCCAGGAGTACATTGTTCGATCCGGCTCCATTGCCAAAATCTATGATCCTCGACCAATTGGAATAAGCACGTGGGTATACCCAACATTCAATGGTGAAAGCGCCGTTAAAATATACACCGGCGGGCAGGGTAGCATAATTGGGGGTGCCATTAAAGTCTAAGCCATTTCCAAAGTTGTTGCTGCAGTTGTCAGATACGGTTGGTGCCAGTAAGGTAGTCACACCAGTGCACTGGTCTGGATTGGTGTTGATGGTCACCGCGGCAGGGCAAGTGATGGACGGTGCTTCTGTGTCATTGACTAAGATGGTAAAGGAGCAGGTAGGTGCACCACATACATTGGTAGCGGTTACTACCACCTGTGTAGTACCTTTATTGAAGGCAGATCCGGTTCCGGTACCATTGCCACTGCCAAGGGTGGCTCCAGTAAAAACATATGTGTAAGCAGGTGCCGGAGACCCGGAACTAGCGGCGGCGTAATTTACTACGGCGCTGCAATTGCCCATATCGGTAATCGTGTTTATGTTTATCGGACATGTGGTGAATACAGGGGCTACACAAGTACCGGTACCCTGGATGTTGACATTGTAATCACTTTCATCACAATCATCATTCTGTATGTGCATCACTGCCGATCTCAAACCTACATTTCCTGGTTGGAATTTAATTACAAAGGTAGTGCTTGCACCTGCTGCCACCACTGATGCCGGGGCAGTCACAAGACTGAAATCCGAAGCATGGGTTCCGCTAAAGTTAACCCCGCTTATGTTTAGCGGTAAATTGCCCGTGTTGGATAGGGTGTAAGTGACTGTTTTCATCGTAGTCACCCCTCCAAAATCGGTACTGTCTGCCACAGCTGGGCTGCTGTCTCCATCAGTGATAGATAAGATTGGATTGCCCCCCTTAAGATCTATTTCAGGTGCAGGGGAATAGGATGAAGTTACTTCGGTAATTCCAGATCCTGATGTATAATTGCTGGTTGAGCCATTCAAAGCAAACAAAGCCAATGTACCATTATGTAATGCTGCATTGGCAACATCCGGTACTGTGGTTAGCGATGAATTGGCAGCTCCCACAAAACCCTGGTTAAACTTCCAATATATTTCGAGACATGGAGACATGTTGGTTAATTCTGTATTGTAGGAAGCCAAAATTTGGGCATCTGATCGTTGCTCATTCCACAATCGGATTTCATCCATGGCACCTGTGTATGGGTAGCCTTTTGGCGTATTGCCGGCTACCAGTGCGCCTGTAACAGGTGTGCCGGCAAATCCTGTAAATGTAGCATTAGGGGTTGGAAGGCCGTTTTTATAAGCCCTGAATGTACTGACGCCATCGTACGTAATGGCAAAATGTTCCCATACGTTTCCGGAAGTGCTTACCGTTGCTCCTGTATTATAGTCGCCTACAAAATCTTTCCTTAATACAAAGTTGCCACCGGAGAATAGAACCAAATAAGGATTCACACCTATGGGAAAACAAAAACTGGATTCATTTTTAGCCCAGAATTCAAGCGTGAATGGTTTTGAACCCATGACCGAAACCGATGGAGATGAAACACTTTCTCCTCCCACAAAATGGATCGCTTTTGCGGCGGCAGCACTTGTCTGTACAATAAAACTATAAGCAGGCTCGTCGCAGTCTGTGCTATTGACTATTATGGTTGATGTTTGATTGCCAGTAGTAACAGGATTGTAGGTAATGGTAAATGCAGCAGTTCCACTGGAGGGAACACTACCGGGAATATTGCTGATCACAAAAGCAGGGTTACTCGTTGAAATGCTCGAGATTCCAAGCACGCTGGAGCCTGAATTCTGAATGGTGAAGTTTCGGCTAAATGTACCGTTAAAATCTGTGAAATCGTTTGTTGAAGGGGTGATGTCTCCATTGTTTATGTTTACCAGAGGAGAGCCTCCTTGCACATTGACTTCCGGTGCAACGATGGAGGCAGGGCAATTCGTTCCTGTAACGACGCCGCCTGGGGCGCTCCAGTTGGATGTGACACCACTAAGTGCAAAGTTGATAAGTGTGCCGTTGTTGGCCCCACTCGAGGCATCAACCAGTGTTGTCACACCACTGTTGTTTTCATTGGCAAAACCATGGTTAAATTTATAGTATGCCATCAGACCACTTTCTGAGCCGGTCAATTCGCAATTCCGCAATTGACTGATTTCTTCACAAGTTCTCGCAGTGTTCCATATTTGTAGATTATCCACTTCGCCTTTGAACCAATTAGAGATATTAGACCTGGAGCCAATGTAGAGGGGATCTGTATTGGCAGTAGTTCCTGAGGTCAAATCAAGTGTGGTGCTATTGAGTACACCATCTACATATAAATAAAGTGATGCGCCTTCCTTAATGAAAGCAATATGATGCCAGGTGTCATCATTCAGAGCAACTGTAGAAGTAACAATTGGTTGTGTGCTTCCATTCCATCGCGCCGCCCAGACTTTTCCATTATTACTACCTCCAGCAGTATGGTTATAGTAACGAATCACGTAAGGGTAGCCTATTCCGGAGCCTACCTTTTCTAAAATAGAATTATCTATTGCTCCTGTATTGGGTTGCAGCGTAGAAGGAATTTTGACAAATAGAGATACAGTAAAATTATCATTGGTGTTAAAGTTGATGCGGGATGAATGGGGAATGGTCACGTTATCATTCACTCCATCAAAATTCAGTGCGGCGCCCGGCGTAACACCCTTGCCTTGTATAGAGAATTGGTATGATGATTCGTCACAATCGTTGCTGCTAATGGTTATAGTACTGTTTTGGATTCCTGTAGCGGTGGGTGAAAATGTTATGGTTATTACTGCTGACCCATTGGCAGCAATTGTTGATGGCACCCCGGTTACTACAAAAAGATTGTTGGATGAGGTAATACTGTTGATCGTCAATGCCGAAATCCCCGTGTTTTGAATGGTAAATGAAGTCGCCAGATTTCCATTGACTGGAACAAATCCAAAATCGGTACTGTCCGAAACAGAAGGTGTTATATCACCATTGAGAATGGTAGTTAAGGGCGATCCTCCCTGCACATTGATTTCAGGTTTACTCACGGGTGAACAATTAACCCCTACGGCAACCTGTCCGGGAGCGATCCAATTGGAAGATGCACCTGTCAATGCAAAACTCTGAAGTGTGCCATTGTTGCTACCTGTTGTACTGATTAGGGAGGTGACAGCACTGTTGTCTTCATTGGCGTAGCCTTGATTGCATTTATAGTATGCTATCAATCCACTCTCATTACCGAGCAATTCGCAGTTGCGCAATTGATAAATCTCGTCACAGCTGCGGGCTGTTGTCCATATTCTTAAATCGTCCAGAGAACCTTTGAAAAACCTCCTGGTGCCGTATGAACCATCGGTATTGTGCCTGCCAATTTGCATGACTCCGCTGGTGGCATTATTGTTCACATTGAAGTCATCGATCACACTGCCATCGACATAAGTTTTGATGTTTGTAGCAGTGTAAACCACAGCCACATGATACCAGGTACCGGGTATGAAATTGAAGTTGATGGATCGGAAGCCGTTATGGTATTCAAGCGATATTCCGGAAGAAGAAGAAGTTACATTCACACCAAAGCCGCGACCATATGCACCCGGGATGTCAGTGCTAAACACATTGTTGGGAAACTGACTATAAAGGGTTCCATCTGTCCTTAGTTCTGGTCTGACCCATGCCTCGAGGGTAGTCTGTAGCTGACTTGCTAAAAATGCTGTGGAAAATGATACATAGTCGTCTACACCATCAAAGTCAAGGGCTTGTGCCTGAATTACAGCTTTGCCTGTTATAGCAAAATCATAACTACTTTCGTCGCAATCATTGTTTGTAATGGTAATGGTTCCATTTTCTGTACCAATGCCGGTAGGGGTAAAAGTAACACTAAAGCTGGCAGAACTATTGGGAGCAACAGAGGCAGGTATGCCACTGATGCTGTACTTTGCATTGGAACTGGCTATACTGGTTATATTAAGTACCGAATTTCCAGTATTCTGTATCGTAAAATTATGGGTCAGATCACCGCCAACTACTACGTTACCAAAATCGGTGAAATCTGCCACAGAAGGACTGGTGTCGCCATCATTAATAGGATTGCCATTTCCTGAAAGTTCAATTTCAACACCCGGTATAGACAGATCTCCGGTTACACAACCAGGTATGGAGGCTGATAGCGGTGTGGTAGTAATATTTGAACCCATATTAGGGTTGTTGCAACCACCGGGACCTGATGATGAACCCCACCAGTTGTTGGTTGCATCTATAGCCTGGATTGGACTGGTTGCATTGTTGATGGCTGTAGTATTTAGCCAAATGGCATTGTTGTTGATGGTCCTTGTATCAGAAGTATTTCCTCCAATTAAGAGACCTGTCGCATTGTCCTTGATGTTGTTGCAAGTAATGTTGAATAGGGGCGAAGAGCCACTGCCTGTTATAATTACGCCGTAGTCACGATTTATAATTTGATTGTTGGTAATGTTTGTATTACTGCAATTGGTGGCATTAATACCGATACCTGATCTTCCGGTTAAAGTCCGGGTTAAATTTACCTTTTCTATGGTTATGTTATTACTATTATTAAGTTCCACAGAAGTGCTGAGATTTCCAAATATGGATCCATTTGGAAGCTGAATGTTGGTGCCCGGCACTGAACCATCTGATATGATTGTGTTTGACATGCCATTTATGTAAAGACCGGTAGTTGGGTTGCCACTGAAAGTGTTGTTATTTACAGTTAAGGAACCGGTTACATTGTTGAAATACAATGGGTAGTTGCCGATGTCACTCAGTGTATTTCCGGTTGCAGTCACACTGCTGCAATTTTGGAATACCAGACCCAGGTTGCGGTTTGAAAAAATACAATTGGTCACTGCCACTGTAGCTACGTTGTTAATTGTCATGAAAGATCCTGAGCCGCTTGACTTTCCTAGATCCAGGTCTGTTACGGTTATATTAGATCCACCCTCAATGGTGATGGTAGTATCAAATTCTTTAAATTGGTTTCCAATCTGAACTTCTCCAGTTGTAGCCCCTATTGTTTTATTGTTAAATCCTCCGGCATACAAACCTGCAGTAGTGCTTCCTCCATAGGTGTTGCCTGTCACATTGAGTGTACCTGAAAGGCCATTTATGTGAATGGCATAGCCTCCTCCGGTGCCAGAATTGGTAAAATCATTACCAGTAACAGTGAGGTTGCTATTGTTGGTTAAAATAGCTCCATATGCCCGATTGGTCAATATATTGTTAGTTAAGTTAACTGTGTTGCTGCCCGCAATATTGACTGCAATACCACCTGCTACAGTGGAACCAAGATCCAAGCCCGTGATTGTGATATTAGAACTACTATTAATTGTTATTGGATTGGAAAACTCTTTTAACTGACTCCCAACCTGGATGTGTCCGGTGCTGGCACTTATGGTTACTCCATTTAGATTATTTCCAAAGATGGCCTGGGTGGTTGCACCTGCAAAAGTATTTCCTGTGGCTGTTAATGTGCCTGTTAAACCATTTAAGTACAATGCATAACCGCCTGACACTCCTGAATTGGTAAAATCATTTCCAGTTATGGATACGTTGGAGCAACTTGAAAGGACAAATCCATAATTTCTATTAGTAATAATATTATTCGAAACAGTAAGATTGTTCACTGAACTTACATTCACCTGACTTCCACCTGCAACCGTTTTACCAAAATCAGCTCCGGTAATTGTGATGTTACTTCCTCCTTGAACGTTAAGAGGTAAAGTCATTTCTTTTAACTGACTTCCAAATTGAAATTCTCCTACCATTGAACCAATGGTAATCCCAGTAGAATTGAGCAGGTTTATGGCTTGGGTTGTCAGCCCCCCATAGGTATTGCCTGTTGCATTAAATGATCCGGTATTGCCATTGAGATAGAGTGCGTAGCCCCCTGATACCCCAGAATCCGTCAGATTGTTGTTGGTTACTACCACATTTGAACAACTTGAAAAAACCAAACCATAATTTCTGTTGGTAATTGTACAATTGGTAACTGTAATGCCACTCACGCTGCCGAGATTGACCTGGGCTCCTCCGCTCGTAGTTCTTCCAAAATCAATGTTCGAAACTGTAATATTGGATCCACTATTTATTTCAAGTGGGAAATAAATTTCTTTCAACTGGCTTCCTACCTGAATATCTCCGGATGTGGCTCCTATGGTTAAGTTGGTGCAAGAATTTAATTTGATGCCATTGCTGGCCCCTGTCATCGTATTTCCGTTAATCGCTGCACTGGTAGTGATGCCTGTAAGCAAGAGAACCCATCCTCCCGAAACACCTGAATTGCTGAAGTCATTACCGGTAATGGTCATCACAGGACATGAATTGCTGATGACGCCAAACTGTCTGTTGGTCATTTTGCAGTTGGTTAGCGTAAAGTTACTACTCAAACCTACTGAGATGGAGGTTCCGGCTGGTGACCCGGTTTTGCTTAGGTCTAAGGCATTAAAAATGAAGGGAGCATTGGCATTGGGCTGGAGGATATTTCCTGACCAGTTAGCTCCTATTGTGATTAAGGGGGCGCCTGCATACCCGGGTTGTGTACTTCCATCTATGCTAAGGCCGCCTGTTAGGACGGGAAGATCAGAAAGCAAATCAATAGACTGGGTGCCACCACCTCCGATATTAAATTCAATCACATCATCACCAGGGTTGGTATTGGCATCCAACATTGCCTGTCGCAATGATCCAGCCCCTGAATCATTGGTGTTGGTTACCGTATATGTGGTCATCATTGCTTTTTTACTGCCAACTCCATGCCTATGACCGGCATGGGCGGGCACATTTAAAATCAGGATGCATGACAAAATGGCAATGCTGTAAGTTATATATCTCATATTTTTGAATATTACAAGGTTTTAAGTTTTTAGATGTTTTTTATGGTTTCTATTCTTTCTTCAATTCGATCGATTTTGGCCTGGTAATAAAACAGGATGCTCAAAGCTAGCACGGCATGTACCAGGAAGATCCAAAGCCAGATGCTTGGCCGGCTTGTTTTTGTAAACATCTTTGTTGCTGTTTCCATTTGGGCTGTAAATTTTGGTCCAGTCTCGGCTTCCAAAAATGTCTTTTACCCTCATTTTATGCAAATCAACAGGCCTTACAAAATCTCTACAAATTTGTTATTGACTATAAATCAGAATTTTACAAACGTAGATGAGCATTTGAAAATGGTGCTTTTGGAAGTGATGGAGTAACTGTTTTCAAGGCTGGAAGGCCAGGTCATTAAATCCAAAAGTGTCCATCGACAGCTGGAACCCGGGCAAATTTTGACATTAACCTTGGTGAGGGAATTGGCAAGAATTAGTTTAACCACTTGAACGAAGATCAATACATGGTGCCGGATCGAATCATTTTTACCTTCGATTCTGGAAGCAAGAAATGTCGGCGAGAGTGTAAAAAATGGTAAGAGTTACTTTCACAATTGATGGGAATTGCAAGATAATTATAAATTACTACAATTAGCTAAGTGTACCGTACTTCTTTCTAAGCCTGTATTTAGTCTGGTAAACGGCTTGTTTGCTAATGCCCAGGTTATTGGCCATTGCCTCCTGACTGAAATTTAGCTTTTCCAGTACCAGCAGTCGGATTTCAGCCGGCGTTATGTCTTCGTATTCTTTTTTAAGACCTGCGATGTAGTCAGGATAAACCCTCTCAAATATGAGTTTAAATTCATGCCAATCCTCATCTTTTAAAATGCTATAGGAACTCAGTTTTTCCAGGTAATTGTTTTTTTCGGCTTCATCTGAAATTTGAATCAGCTCTTTTCTCATGTCTTGCAGAATGTTGGATTTTTCGATCAGGTTTTTGGATAAAACATTGAGTTCGTGTTGGGCATTTTCTAGTTCTCTTTCCTTAATTTTTTTCTTGGCTCGCATGGAGGTGTACAATGAAAAAAATAAGGCTCCGCTCAAAAGTAAGAGCAAAAGGCTTGCGTTCCTGATCCATGTGTTGAGCTGCTTTTCTTTAAGCGTCAGGGACAATTCCGATCTAAGCTGGTTTAGTTTATTCTGGTTCTTCAGGTTTTCCTGTTTTTTAAAATCGTTTTTTCGACTTAGAGAATCTTGCAGCGGGTTTAATTGCTTCTGAAGGTCCACAACTTTTTTCCAATCTCCTTCCTGTTCGGCTAATTTGATTTCATGTTCAAATAAGGGTATCTTTTTAAAATAGGATTCTGAGCGGTCGGCATAAAGACCATGGAGTGCCATGGCCCTGGCCAATAGTAGTTTGGCTTCTGCATATTTTTGGAGTTTGATTTTGATCCCGATCAAAACGATTAAGGCGTCCAATTCAGCCTGTGACCCCAGTTCATATTCACTCGGCTGCCCGCCAATGATCCGATATCCTTCAGTAGCTAAATGTTCACTTTCGTTTGTTTTTCCCAGCTCCAGTTTCATGGAAGCAATGTCAATCTTTACCAAACCTTCCCAAAGTTTAAAGTATTGCACGTCCGTGTGCCCTACTTTTTGGATGTGGTTCATCAGCTTTTGGGCATATTCAAGTCCCTTTTGAATTTCTCCCCGCCTTTGATAAATGCTTTGAATCGCATTTAAGATAATCACGGTAATGTTTCTGTGTGTAGTTAATTCATCCAGGTGTTTTTCGGCTTCCAATAAATACATCAGGGCCTGATCGTACTCTTCCAGTTTTAAAAAGAAAACACCATTGTGGTACAGTAATCTGGAAATCTGAAATGGTTTGAATTTTTCCATTCCCAACCGCTGCATTTTTTGAAATTCATCGATCAGGTAGAGGTAGCATATTTCCATTTTCCCTTTCTTCTTTTGGAACTGAAAATGCTCGTTGTAATGCTCAAAAACCAACAATTCAGGTTGTGCATTGTACTTTTTGGCTTCCTTGATACATTCCTGGTAGAAGGCTTCTTCCTGCTCATCATTCATGTGCAGGTTTGACCTCGCGTTGAGTTTTCTATACAAAAGCCAAACCTTTCCCAGGCCATCTCTTTGATCTTCGCACACTTTTATATATGAATCAAAGTTTTTACTATAAAAAAGGGAATCACTTTTAGACCACTTTCTATTCGAAATGTTCTGCAACAAGACCAATCGACTTTTGCTATCCATATGGCTAAATGCCTCCAGCGATACGGATTCCAATTCAGGTTCTTTTTGGTTCCCTCCGATAGATTGACCATTCAGCACAATAAAGAAAATACTCAAGAGTAAAAGCCATGCAACTCTGACCATATATGGACTGGTTGAATTTAAATTCGTCATTTCCGTTTAACTTTCGGAAATGCCATCAAATAATTTACAATTGCCAAAATAATAATTTGCAACTAAATTAATCCAGACTTCAGATTAATAAATTGTAAATATATTTGAACCATTATGGCATTTTGATTTTTAACACAAGAAAGGTTATTGATATACCAATCTACCAAGTGAGCATATATTTTTGCTTTCACATGGCTTTTACAATGTCCTTTGCTAAAGCAGAATGGTATCTCTCTATGAACCACACATCAAACACCCATCTTCCATGGTACATGTCCATCCTTCAGGCATTTCTTCTACCTTTACATCCATTACCTCCTGTTCAATACCGGGAGCCATGGCTTCGGCTTTTGCCTGAATTCTTTGGTGTTCTGTATTCAACGTAAATTTGATTGGGTCTACCGCGGCTTTACTTCTCAGGTAGTACATTCCAGTTTTTAGTCCTTTTTCCCATGAGTAAAAATGCATTGAGCTCATTTTACCATAATTGGCATTTTCAACGAAAAGGTTTAGGCTTTGACTTTGACAAATGAAGGCACCCCGATCAGCGGCCATGTTGATGATGGCTTTTTGGCTGATTTCATACGCAGTTTTGTAAAGCTCCTTAAGATCCTCTGGCATGCCCTGGATGTGTTGAATAGAGCCGTTGCTGGCCATGAGCATTTGTTTCAATTCTTCACACCACAAGCCACGATCTACCAAATCCTGAAGAAGGTGTTTGTTGACAACAATGAATTCTCCGCTTAAAGTTCTTCTCGTATATAAGTTGCTTGTATAGGGTTCAAAACATTCGTTGTTACCCAAAATTTGCGAGGTACTGGCAGTTGGCATAGGAGCAAGAAGCAGTGAATTTCTGATTCCTTTTTCTTTGATCTTATTCTTCAGGCCATCCCAATCATACCTGTTGGAAGGTGTTACTCCCCACATATCGAACTGCAAGATGCCCTGGCTGGCAGGTGAACCCTGGAAAGTGGTGTATGCGCCTTCTTTTTCTGCAATTTGGCAAGACTCTGTGAGGGAAGCGTGGTATATGGTCTCAAAGATATCCTTGTTCAATTGAGCCGCATCGTCGCTGTCAAAAGGCAAACGCATCATCATGAAAGCATCAGCAAGTCCCTGCACTCCAATGCCAATGGGTCTGTGGCGCATGTTGGAATTGCGTGCTTCTTCGATGGGATAATAGTTGATGTCAATTACCTTATTGAGATTGCGCGTAACCACCCTGGTGATTTCATGCAATTTTTCAAAGTCAAATGTTTTGTTGGTAGCATCCACAAATCTAGGCAAGGCAATGGAAGCAAGATTACATACAGCTACCTCATCGGCAGAGGTATATTCCATGATCTCCGTGCATAGGTTGCTCGACTTGATGGTACCCAGATTTTTCTGGTTGGATTTTTGATTGGCAGCATCCTTGTACAAAATATAAGGAGTACCTGTTTCTATTTGTGAATCCAGGATGGCGAACCATAATTCCTGAGCCTTCACAGTTTGACGGGCTCTGCCTTCCTTTTCATATCGTGTGTACAAAGCTTCAAACTCATCACCATAAACGTCTGGTAAGCCGGGTGCCTCATTAGGACAGAAAAGTGACCAAACGCCATCTTCTTTAACTCTTTTCATAAATAGATCCGGAATCCATAGGGCATAAAATAAATCTCTTGCCCTCATTTCTTCTTTGCCGTGGTTTTTCTTCAGGTCAAGGAATTCAACGATATCAGCATGCCATGGTTCCAGGTATACGGCAAAGGCTCCTTTCCTTTTGCCACCTCCCTGGTCTACATAGCGGGCTGTATCATTGTATACTTTAAGCATGGGTATAATGCCATTGCTTGTGCCTCCGGTGCCTTTGATATAAGAACCCTGGGCTCTGATGTTGTGGATGGAAAGTCCGATACCCCCTGCACTCTGAGAGATTTTGGCACATCTGCTTAAAGTCTCGAATATTCCCGATATGCTGTCTTCTGTCATAGTGAGCAGAAAACAGGAACTGAGTTGAGGCTTTGGCGTACCTGCATTGAAGAGGGTAGGAGTGGCGTGGATAAACCACTTTTCACTCATGAGATTGTAGGTCTCAATGGCACTGGTGAGGTCAATGCCATGGATACCAATGGCAGCGCGCATCAACATGTGTTGCGGACGTTCTACTACCTCACCATGAGCACGTAGCAGATAACTCCTTTCTAGGGTTTTGAAGCCAAAAAAATCGAAATTGTAATCGCGGTCATAAATGATGGCACTGTCGAGCACCTCACCATATTGTCGCACCACTGCAATGGTTTCATCGCTGATGAGTCCTGCTTTTTGGCCCGTCTTTGGATCGATGTAGCTATAAAGTTTCTCCATTGTACGGGAGAACGATTTATCTGTATTTTTATGGAGGTTGCTCACCGCTATCCTGGCGGCAAGTATGGCATAATCTGGGTGTTTGATGGCCATGGCGGCGGCAGTCTCGGCTGCGAGGTTGTCGAGCTCAGTGGTAGCCACACCATTGTATAAGCCCTGGATTACCTTTTTGGCAATTTCCAGAGGTTCAACGAATCTTTCGTTGAGGCCGTAACAAAGTTTGCGGATTCTTGCGGTTACTTTGTCGAAACTTACGGCTTCCAGCTTGCCGCTTCTTTTTAATACTTGCATGGGTTAAATCAATAATAGGGTTATAAAATGTAGTTTTCGCCTAGTCGAATAGGCTGGAATTAAAAATCTTCATCCAAGGAGAACACCTGTTTGGCCTTCTCTGCCATTACACCTGCTTTTTGATAATCGCCTACGCGTTTTTCAAAAAAGTTGGTTTTGCCCTGAATGGATATCATGTCCATCCACGGGAATGGGTTTTCAACGTTAAACATTTTGCCTGCACCCAATGTGCTCAGCAAACGATCTGCTACAAACTCAATGTATTTGCACATTTCGTCTGCATTCATGCCAAGCAGGGCTACAGGAATGGCATCTACCACAAATTCTTTTTCTATTGCTACGGCATCAGCAATGATTTGTCTTACCTGTTCTGTTGGAAGCTTGTTGACAATGTGGTCATTGTACAACAGGCATGCAAAATCACAGTGTAAGCCTTCATCACGACTGATCAATTCATTGCTGAAGGTCAGACCCGGCATCAGGCCTCTTTTTTTAAGCCAGAAGATGGAACAAAAAGACCCTGAGAAGAAAATACCTTCTACAGCAGCAAAGGCAATGAGTCTTTCCTGAAAACTGCCTTGTGAAATCCATCGCAAAGCCCAATCTGCTTTTTTCTTAACACAGGGTACATTGTCAATTGCATGAAAGAGGTAATCTTTTTCTTTGGGATCCTTGATGTAGGTGTCAATCAAAAGAGAATAGGTCTCTGAATGGATGTTTTCCATCATAATCTGAAAACCATAGAAAAATTTGGCTTCGGTATATTGGACTTCGCGCACCATATTTTCTGCCAGGTTTTCATTTACGATGCCGTCGCTGGCTGCAAAAAAGGCAAGTACATGTTTTATGAAATGACGCTCGTCATCGTTGAGTTTTGCATCCCAGTCTGTAAGATCCTGCACAAGATCAATTTCCTCAGCCGTCCAGAAACTTGCTTCTGAAGTCTTGTAAAATTTCCAGATGTCGTTGTGTTCAATCGGAAAAAGCACAAAACGGTTGGGATTGTCTTTTAGTAGGGGTTCATTAAGGATACTCATCAGTCTATATGTGTTATATGTTCATTTCAGTTGTTCCATTGTTCATAACTAAAAAAGATATATATGTCTTTTTTAGGGACGACAAAAATATAAAAGCTCATTTTCAGAGACTATAATATTCAAATAAAAATGATATAATTTTTATTTGAATACGTACGGTTTTGGTTACTAGTTGTTTGGAATGTATTATCGAGAACAGATCTTCAGCAAACGATGGATGTATCTCCGCCTCAATTGATAGCACAAATTAAAAGTTTTTTTAATGGCTGAGCAGCATTTCCATTTCCAAAGTTTTCCACACTATGTGGATAAAAACTGTAATGTTCACAATTTCAATATATTATTGAAATTTGGAATATGTGAAATTGAAAAGAAACCACAACATTTGTTGCAATATATCACATCTTATTGAAAATCAATTAAATATATATTTTGATTATGCCTAAACCAAATATTTACAAACTTATTAGTAGAATACATATTAAATATTTTTCAATATGTGGTTTTCCACATTTTTTATTAAAAAATTGTTAAGACCCCTGCCGAAACCGAATAATTTTGACTGAAGGAGCAACGAAAGTTGAATCTTTTGAATCCGGGGACTAAAAGCGCTGCCTGGTTCGGAAAAACCATATCAAACCATAACCCAAGATCAAAGAAATAATGATGATGATCGGAAACGCCCATTTGCTGTCCTGAAATGGCAGGTAAGACAAATTCATGCCATAAAATGAGGCTACAAGTGTAGGAACCATGAGAATGATGGTGATAAGCGTGAGCCTGTGGATAAATATATTCATATTGTTGCTCACGATGGATGCATAAGCTTCCATGGTACCACTGAGGATGTTTGTATAGACATTGGACATACCCAATGCCTGTCCATTGTCGATGATGATGTCTTCAAACAAATCAGCGTGGTTCTCCTGGTGGTTGAGTTTGAGAAGATCGGTGCGCTTGAGTTTTAATTTGAGCAACTCGTTGGCATTAAGGCTGTTGACAAAATAGACCAAACTCTTCTCAATTCTTAACAATTGCTGAAGCTCTTCATTGCGGGAACTATTGTACAATACCTGTTCTATCAGGTTGCGTTTGAGGTTAAGCTTTTTCAGGCACTCCAGAAAGCGATATACATTTTGCTCAAAGATCTGCAGCACAAACATCCTCACATCATTTGGATCAAAGTTTTTAACCTTGTCTTCCATAAATTTTTCCAGAATCGGATTCTCCTGGGATGTAATGGTCACAATTTTATCTTCTGTAAGAATAATGCCAATAGGAATGGTCAGGTAAATGGCTTCATTTTCTCTGTCATCATCATTGAGTACAGGAGAAGAGATGAGGATTAAAATGGTTTCTTCATCTTTTTCGTAACGGGAACGTTCATCGACGTCGAGAGAATCTGTAAGAAAATCCAGGGGGATGTTTAAGGCATCGGCAACCCGATCCAATTCGCCGTGCTCAAATGGCGGATAAAGGTTGACCCACACTGCATCTTTGGGTTCCGTGAGCTCCGATAGCTCTCCGTTGTCTTTCCTGAAGCAATAAATCATCTTCCGAGTCCATCTAAATTGTGTGGTTGATCAAATGTCTGCAAATGTAACAAATTTATTTGATAAGCCATAGCATGCTTGTACTATCCGCCATGTGGTAAAATGCACATTCTCTCAAAGCCATAAATTATACATCTTTTGAATAAATTTATAGGCCGTTGCATGGCATAGAACCGGAAATATGGCCTCAAAAACGCTTAAAAACCAATAAATTGACATTAATCATTGACATGAAACAGGATTTAGCATTATTTTTGCGCGTTTTTAAAATATGGCAAAAGTTTATTTAACAAGAGTGGAAAGGTTCAATGCAGCTCACAAGTTGTGGGTTAAGAATTGGACAGATGAAGAAAACATCAACATGTTTGGTAAATGTGCCAATAAAAATTGGCACGGACACAATTATTCACTGCATATTACAGTAAGTGGTACACCTGATCCGGTCAAAGGTTTTATCATTGATGCCAAAAAACTCTCTGTAATCATCAAGGAAAGGGTGATTGAAGATCTTGATCACAGCAACCTCAATTTGGATGTAGCATGGATTCCAGAAGGCATGCAACCCACCACTGAGAATCTTACCATTCTGATTTGGCAACGGCTTGAACCATTTATCACCGATGGCCGTTTACATTGCGTAAAACTCATAGAAACAGAGACCATTTACGCTGAATATTATGGCGAATAAGAAATACCTTAAGATAGAACAATTTGATATTGCTACCAAAGAGGCATTAATCAAGAGTTACGAATCCATCCTTCATACCGTGGGAGAAGACATCAGCAGGGAAGGCTTGGAAAAAACACCAGAGCGTGCTGCCAAGGCCATCCAGTTTTTAACCCAGGGTTATGAGCTTGATGCGGCCGAAATCATCAAATCGGCCATGTTTAAGGAAGACTATAGCGAGATGGTCATTGTCAAGGATATAGAACTTTATTCAATGTGTGAACACCACATGTTGCCTTTTTTTGGCAAGGTACACATTGCATATATTCCCAATGGGTATGTAGTAGGTCTAAGCAAACTCCCTAGAGTAGTAGATGTCTTTGCCCGCAGATTACAAGTCCAGGAGCGATTAACGGATCAGATTTTACAAGCCATTCAGGAAAATTTAAACCCTCTGGGTGTAGCCGTTGTCATAGAAGCTGCCCATATGTGTATGATGATGCGTGGGGTTCAAAAACAAAATTCTATGACCACTACCTCAGCATTTACAGGTGAATTCAGAAAAGCTGAAACCCGGAGTGAATTTTTAAGCCTCATTGGTAAAAAAAGTTAAGCGGAAAGAGCATAAAAAAAGCCCTTTGCAGGGCTTTCTCAAACTTAATAATCAAAAATCAATCTGCGCCATCTTTACTGGCGATATCCATTACAAAACCTGCCACTTTTTCTCCGGCAAGGAGCCCTGCTTCACAATCAAATCGGTAGTGAATACCCCCATATAATCTGGAATTACTGGCTTCATCTGCCCATTGTAAACACAATGATTTTTTATTTGGGAAAAAGGATGCCAGTATGTGAGCTGCGGCTCCAGAGAATGTTGAATGCCCTGAGGTATAGCTCGGAAAATTGGGGGTTCCTAAAATGGTTTTAAAGCCTGTCACTTCTTGCACAGGTCTGGGATAGTGGTAAAAATATTTAGCATCCCAGCATGCAATGCCTGCATCCATGATGGCCATGTTGAGATAAGCCAAAATGCGGGCTGACCTCAGTGGGTTCAATTTTTTTTCTGTGATAAAATCACATGCCAGTCGATTCCAATGTCCAGGCGGGGTGTAAGTGCTGGTGCCGTCTGACCAGAAATTGGCTATTTTTCTTTGTTCGCTGGTTAGATTTTTACGTATGTCTTCCAATTCCTTTACGGCGACGTTGAATTCCTCTGAGCCAGGTACAGGAGGTGGCACCGGTCGAACAGATGCTACATTTTCAACCGACCACATTTTCAAATTGCCGAAAGCGGGTGTGATGCCAACCGGTCTTTCAGGGATTTCCTGATTGATCCACTGCCACCCAAATCTTTTGAGGGCTTCATTTTTGATAGAATCTGATACCGGACGCGTAGACTGGGCTTTTTTCATGCCATCGTTGGCAGCCCTTTTCATCACTTCAGATGCTACTTTTGTGCCGAGGTCAACGCCCGCAACAATATCGCTGTTAACATTCATACCCGTGTACGTTAGACTGGCAAGGTGTTCATCGGCCTTTGCCTTGATATAATCTTTTTCTAAGGGAAACATGGAGGATAAGATCGATTGGGCAATAGCTGTAACCGTTGCGCCTTGAGACGGATAGGAGGTCAGGTAAACATCGCCATAATAAGGGTCCAGATCGGCTGCATTGGCAGACGGTGCAGGGCGATTAAACTGTTTATTAAATTGCCAGCATTCAATCAGCCCGTCAAATACCGCTACTTGCAAGTAGGCAAGCATTCTGCAGGTATAAGGTGGATGTGCAAAAGGAAATTTTGGATAGGAAGCAGGATTGTTTACATCAGGCAAATTATAAATGCCATCTGCATTAGGAGCTGGAGCCAAATTGTATTTGGCTGCCAGATCCCGGGCTATTTCGTTCCAGCGAAGAGCGGGATTGGCAGTCCAGTAATCTGCTATTTCTTTCTGGGCTGCAGTCATTTTCTGCCTTTGTTCCTGGAGGGAATTGAGTTCAGCCTGATAACTACTTGTATTGGTGGCTTCTGGAGCGGCGATACCAAAATCTTTGTCGGCTGTGACCACTACTTGTTTCCAATCACCACCTCCTTCATCAACATCTGACCACTGGTAGCTCTCAAATGAAGTAAATGTGGGCGTGTCTTTATTGCAGGAAATTAATAGGATTAATAGGAATCCTGCGATGGCTTGAATATTGTATTTCATGACTTTTTGTGCTTGTGAATTAAATTGAAAAACGATACATCAGAGCAGTGCTGTAAACGGTTGAAATGCCAACATTACGGCCATTGAGTACTTGCATGTAACCTGCCTGAATACCCAGTTTTGGAAAAAACTTGGGATAATATTGAATAAGTGCTGAGCCAATGCTTGCATCCATGCCAGTGCCGGGGAAAGGCATTTCATAACGCCTGATGTCAGCGCCCCCTATGGCGTCTATTCTTGTGAAAGTAGCTTCAACTCTTAAATTTCCATCTAAAAATCTTGCACCCAAAGTGGCAGCCATTTGCCATTGATCGGGTACATTCACTTTATCGGAGTAATAAGCTCCATCAGTAAAAAAATAGGTCCTTTCGAGCTGGCACATGCCACGCATGTGATACGAAGCCCATGATCTCAGGAATACGCCAGAATTTTTATGAACCAGTTCAAGCATAGCTCTGTTAGCCCACTCAGCACAATTGGCACCCAGCGAAAGAGGGCCAAGTTCTGTGTTGTAGTTGTTCACGGGTATTGATCCGAAAGACATAGCAAAAGCATTAACAGAAATGGCTTTGTCTAATAATTTCAACTTGTATTTTAAGCCTACAGTAAGGTCCTGCAAACCGGAAGCAGAAGTAAAATTGCCTTGTGAAGGTGATGTATGCACGTAAGGAAGCATAGAAATGAACGTAAGTTTTTGTGATATTCCATAAACCGCCGCTCCCACAGCAGTTTGTCGGGTCAGGGTACCAATGTTGCCGTTGGTCCTTTTGATGTCGGCTTCGTAATAGGTGTGCCAGGCATCATTCATGTACATGGCAGCAAGACAAACTTCTCGTTTGCCCATCATTTCGGCATCCGTGAATGTCTGTGCTTTTGAAAGTAATGCCAGACAAAGGCAGGTGATTATAAAAGTGATTCTCATTTGTTGCTTTGTATATGGTGTAAAGGAAAGTTAAATTAAACAATTCCAAAAATTCGGAAATGTATTATTTTAAATATTAATTTATCGCATTTATAAAATTAAGAAATACAGATAAATATAAAATTTGTATTAATTTTATTTAATAAATTCCGAAAAATTGGAATCTATTGATTTACTTTGAACTATAATTATATTTCCGAAAAAATGGAAAAACGTTTGGCTCGTAATCTTCAATTTCTAAGAAAAATACATGGATATACATTGGTAGAATTGTCCAGATTGCTGCAAATTAGTAAAAGTGCTTTATCGGATTATGAAAATGCCAAATCACCACCTTCTTTTGACCTGGTTTACCAATATTGTGTTCGATTCAACGTGGATTTAGATGCTATAGGCTCGGAATTGTTGGAAGAGGCAAAATTTAAAGCCGGAAAATACCAAAGGTTGAAGGTAAATCCCACAGATATGTTGATACAAAAGCAAAAACAGGCATTGCTGCAACAAAAACTTGATGGCGTAGAAGTACAACTCACCTTGCTCAATCAACTATTGGAAAGCAGGGAGTCGGAAAACAAGACCCTGAAGCTTCAAATTCAGCTGCTGAGTCCAGGAGTCTGATTTGACATTCAAATTACGAATCGAGTCGATCTGCATCCAAAACATTGGCATCATGGTTTTCTGCTTTCCATCCGTTTTTAAGATTCTCAATAAATGCAATCGTTTCTTCCAGTGATTCTGCTTTGCCGGTAAGCTCATTGATTTTGTTTAATAAAAGTGCTTGCAGTTTAACCAAAATGGAAAGTGTATGCTGATTTTCTACAATGAGTTTTTGATTATTGATAATATTTACCTGGTTTTTGACGATTACTTCCTGATTTCGAATGATGTTGCCCTGATTTTGTATAACAACGGCATCTCCGCTTGACTTTACTTTTTGATTTTCAATCAGAATATTCATCGTGTCAAACATCTGTAACTGTAGGTTTTTCAAATGTTCGTTGGCCTGTGTCAGCTGGTTGATTTGATCCTGAATGTCTGCCATTGCTCTTTTTTTTCGTGGTAATGATACAAAGAAATCCTGATTTTGGAATGAGTCAATACCAATTGCCATTGGAAAAGGCTGTTGTTAAAGCACACTTAGGCAAAAAGTTTTTTTTATTTTGCCCCAAAATTTAACCCTTGTCGGCAAATCCAAATCCAGCTTCCAGACCTTGGTTCTACCTTTCCTATGTGGTTTTGATCCTGTGCGTTTGGTCATATTTTGTTTTAGACAAAGATGTGTGGGCTTTGTTTTTCAGGCAATGGCAGGTAATGACAACTATGGTATTTGGTGCATTTATTGCCGGTTCCAGCCCTGAAGGAAGTGCCTCCATCGCATATCCTGTTTTTACCCTTTTATTGAAAATTAGCCCGGATGATGCCAGAAATTTTGCTTTTGCCATTCAAAGCATTGGCATGACCGCAGCTTCAATTTATATTCTCAACAAAAAAATGAAATTGGAGTGGCATTACATTCAGTATGTCACCTTGTTTGGCTTGCCTGGACTCCTGGTTGGTACCTGGTTTTTATTGCCCTACATCGTACCAGCCACAGCCAAATTGATTTTTGTTTCTCTGTGGTTTGGTTTTGGGCTTGTTTTGTGGTGGCAAAACAGAAATAAAGAAGCCGCCAGACTGGATAGTCTTCCCGTACTAAAAACCAAAGACAAGATGTTATTATCCACTTTTGGTTTTATGGGTGGCTTGATTTCCTCATTATTTGGCACTGGTATTAATATCCTTAGTTATTGTTTTATTGTTAGTTATTATCGAATAAGCGAAAAAATAGCCACACCCTCGTCTGTTTTAATTATGACGGTAGAAACCCTATTTGGATTTTACCTTCATGCAATTGTATTAAATGATTTTTCTGCCCGGTCTTTTGATATGTGGTTGGCATGTATTCCTCTTGTTATCTTTTTTGCGCCACTGGGGTCCTATGTTATTCAATTTTTACCCCGCAGAAGAGTAGCTCAATTTTTATCCGTTGTGCTTATGATTCAATATATCGGGGCCATGTTGGTGCTACGACCTCCAATATTAATGACTACAATTTCCTTGGCCCTGATCTTTGTTTCCATTTTTAGTTTCTTGTGGTTGTCGCAACAGGGAAAGAAGGTTTAATGCAGCCTAACCTCATTTTTGCTTCAGGGCTTCATTCAACATTTTAAAATCAAGCTGACCATTGTTGGCTTCTAAGTGTGCGGCAACCACGATGGCTGTTCGTAACCTGATTTCAGAAGATTTGGCTTTGTTTACAAGGTAGATTAGGTTTCTTTGTTTTCCCGGGGTTAACTTTTCAAAATATTGCTCAAACAGGGTATCTTCCTGAAGCAGGACCTCAAGTTCTTCCCCCAGCGGCATGCCATATTTTGAATAGTCCGGAGATAAAATTACAGTTAAAGGCATGCCAATATCTATTTTTAAGGCTTTCACATTTGCCTTGTTCATCAGAATAAAAAAAGTTTGGTTGCCTCCTGGCATAATGGCACAATGCAGGGTCAGTCGATTGTTGATTTGTGCTATGAATCGGGCAATGGTTTTCTCTTTGTAAAAAGAAGCTACTTCTTCCGGTACTGGTATATAGGCACCCCACAATGGTGAATTCATGATCAATAATGCACTCTCAAAAGACTGTTGCAAATCTTGGGCGGATATTTTTTTATTTTTGACCATAGCACGACACATCTGAAAATGAACCACAAAGATATCACACTAAAAGTCTATATTTGACGTTTGTAAAGCGAAATATAATTGAATGAAAAAGGTTTTACTTTTCTTATTTGTATATGTTATTGCAATTTCTGGGCTGTTGGCTCAAATAAAGTTTGTCAATGAATTTCTTAATGTAGGTGTGGGTGCAAGGGCACATGGCATGTTTGGCAGCGTGGTGGCCAGTACCCATGATGCCACAGCAGCGTATTGGAATACAGCCTCATTGACCCAGCTCAATGCGCCATTATCAATATCGGCTATGCACGCCAATTGGTTTGGTGGCATTGCCAATTACGACTATTTTACCATTGCCAAAAGATTGGATAAAGATCAGTCTTCTTACGGAGCCATTAGTTTTATCCGCATGGGCGTTGACAATATTCCCAATACCTTAAATATTGTCAATCCCGATGGCAGTATAGATTTTGATAAGGTTACTGAATTCAGCGCGGCAGATTATGCATTCTTACTTTCATATGCCCGTACCATGGGTGCTGACCGTAAGTTCGCAATAGGAGGCAATCTAAAAGTAATCAGAAGGGTTATTGGTACTTTTGGTGGTGCATGGGGATTTGGAGCAGATATGTCTATGCACTACAAAGCCGGTGAACATTTGCAGATAGGCGGCACCATCAGGGACATCACTACAACTTTTAATACATGGTCTTTTAACCTGACCAACGAAGAAAAAGAAGTTTTCCAAAAAACGGGCAACGACATTCCAGTGTCTTCAACAGAAACTACGTTACCCCGATTGATTGCCGGGGTATCTTACGATGGTGCCATGGGTAAAAATTTCACTTATCTGGTTGAATTGGATGCCAATATTTCTTCCTATGGCACAAAAGCGGGTGTACTTTCAGGTAAAAATTTTAGTCTGGATCCATCCATGGGAGCGGAAATCGGGTATTCAAAAACCGTATTTTTAAGATTAGGCATTGGCAATCTCCAAAGGGTGTTAAACGAAGTCAATGCCAACAAAAGAGATTTCGATTTTCAACCCAATGTAGGATTAGGACTGCTGTTGGGCAGGCTCAAACTCGATTATGCACTGGCAAATGTTGGTAATGTATCTGGCGCACAAGCATCCCATATTTTTTCTGTGAGCCTGGATCTTTCTGAAAAAAGTAGTGCTTCACAATAATGCAACATCCAAAACTTACTTTGGTCGTTGGAGCAAGTGAAAATCCTCAGCGATATTCCAATATCGCCACCAAAAGGTTGGTGTTGCATGGGCATCCTGTTATAGCCTACGGACTGAGAGAAGGAATGATAGGGGAAATACCCATTTCCAAAAGCTGGCCACAGCATGTTGACATTGATACTGTAACTTTGTATGTAGGACCAGAAAGACAGGCTGATTTGATTTCACAAATAATAGCACTTCAACCCAAAAGAGTCAT
>ERZ724521.106-NODE-106-length-31237-cov-12.341479_pt1 | contig 31237 bp, 31 predicted proteins | sample MGYA00376054_ERZ724521 | MGnify/ENA primary metagenome ERZ724521 (study PRJEB28724, sample SAMN07190883) | activated sludge metagenome | isolation source: activated sludge of sewage treatment plant in Hong Hong | place: Hong Kong | collected 2016-03-17 ... | reverse complement strand
TTCGTATAAACATTTGTGGTTTAAATCGCCACCTCCGCCAAGCCGCAAAACGTTAGCACCAAGCGTAACAGACGACCGTGCAACCTGACAGTAACGGACGGACAAACAAAAAAAGTAAACCATTTTGACAGACAGACAAACAAAGACAGACCATATTGAAACGGGACAACGGGTAATCCGACACTCTTTGCCGACACTTCTGTATTTTCTCTTTTTTCCCCACCGCACATTTTTTATTCATTTTTTTGCCACCGCACAATGGCACATTGGCTTTTGCCCCAACACGCAAAAGCCCACGCTTCGGCAAAAGCCAAAGAGCCATTTTTCCCAACGCTTTTTTAACTTTGCATTTATAAAACATCTATAAAGAGAATACTATGCTATCAACAGAGAAAACATTATCAGAAGTAATTGAAATATTAAGACAACGAGGTTACACAGAAGACTTTAACCTGTTAGAAGAAAACATCTCATACAAAAAAGGAGGCGAAAAGGTTGATTTGAACGACATCGTTATTGATAAAATATATCGTTTTACCGGACAAAACGATTTGGAAGACGAAGCCATTTTATATGCAATGAGAAACCGAAAAGACGGAGCAAAAGGCGTATTTGTTAATGGATATGGAACTTACACGGACTCAGGGGCAAACGCTGTAATCAGCAAAATTAATGTTGAAGAAAATGACAACGATGATTGGACGATAGAAAAATGATTTTTATTAACTTTGCACCGTGAAATATTTATCTTTCATATTAGCCATTTATGTTTTGTTGCTGACAGCAGCACCAAGTTTATTGGAGGACAAATGTTTTCAGGAGCAAACAACTGAACAATCCCAAGACAACCAAGATAAAGATTGTGGCGATTGTTGTTCGCCTTTTATGAATTGCCATACCTGTTTAGGATTTACTTTCCCGATAGCAAACTTCTCTTTAAACTCTGTCCTTACCTATTCAGATAAAAAAGTTTCCATATACAAGGACAATACTACGTCTGACTTTTGCTCTTTCATTTGGCAACCGCCTAAGATTAGTTAATGTTTCCGTGCCTTCGGCACAATAACAAATTGCGGTGCTACGCACCGCCAATTCTTATTTTTCAAACATTAATAATCATTCAGACAATGAAGCTAAAAATCATTTTGCTGCTAATGACAGCATTTCATATAAATACCGTATTCGGACAGAATACATTTAAAGCAGTCATAAAAGACAGCGAAACGAAAGAGCCGTTAATCGGTGCGACAGCTATTTTATCAGGGACAGCAACAGGAGCAACCGCAGACATTGACGGACTGATAACCTTAACCAATATTCCAAACGGAAAGCAGATAATTGAATTTCGTTATATCGGTTATGAAACACGAAAAGACACGTTTGAATTTCCGTTGACAACATCAAACCTGATAGAGATTTTTCTCAAATCAAATGCAGACGAGTTGGACGAAATTGTGATTTCATCTACACGAAGTTCAAGAACAATCAAAGACATTCCAACAAGAATTGAATTTATTGCAGGAGAGGAATTAGAGGAAAAAGGAAATATGAAAGCGGGCGATATTCGTATGCTTTTGAGCGAAAGCACAGGCATACAAACGCAACAAACTTCGGCAACATCTGCCAACGCTTCTATTCGTAGTCAGGGGCTTGACGGACGATACACCCAAATCCTTAAAGACGGTTTTCCCTTATTTGCAGGTGCAGCAAGCGGTTTGGGACTTTTACAAACGCCACCGCTTGACTTAAAGCAGGTAGAAATTATTAAAGGTTCTTCATCTACACTTTACGGAGGCGGAGCAATAGCAGGATTGGTAAACCTGATTTCCAAAACGCCAACTGATGAAAGAGAGTTACGTTTTCATTTAAACGGAAGTTCGGGCAGAGGTTTTGACCTCAATGGTTTTTACGGACAACGTTTCAATAAAATAGGAACAACAATATTTGCCTCACATAACCGCAATTGGACTTACGACCCTGCAAATATTGACCTTACAGCTATTCCAAAATTTGACAGGTATGTTTTCAATCCCAAGTTGTTTGTTTATTTCAGCGATAAAACAAAACTGAATGTTGGATTAAACACAGCCATTGAAAACCGTATCGGTGGCGACATACATTTTATACAAGGAAAGGGCGACACTATCCACAGTTATTTTGAAGAAAACAAAACACAACGCTATTCCACGCAATTGTCTTTTGACCATAAATTTAATGACAAAAGTTTTTTCAATTTTAAAAACAGCGTGAGTTACTTTAACAGGATAATCAACATTCCAAATTATAGTTTTGACGGCACACAAACAGCAACTTTCAGCGAAGCAAGCTATACCAATGTAAGGGAAAAAACAGAATGGGTTGCAGGGGTAAATCTTTGGACAGACAATTTTCAGGAAAAGCAGTTAGATACTTTTCCGTTAAGAAATTACGACCAAATTACTTTTGGTGCATTTGCTCAAAATTCGTGGAAAGCTACCAAGTGGCTTAATCTTGAAACAGGTTTCAGAGCCGATTATGTTATTGATTATGGCATTGCTTTACTACCAAGAGTTTCAGCATTATTCAAAATTACAGATAAATTTTCTTCACGTCTTGGCGGTGGCTTTGGCTATAAAACGCCAACTATTTTTACCGAAGAAAGCGAACGCATACAATATCAAAATGTAATGCCGATTGATAAAAGCATCAACAAATTAGAACGCAGCTACGGAGGAAATGTTGATTTTAATTACCGCACCGCATTTGGCGAAAAAGTAACGTTTAGCATTAACCAACTTTTCTTTTACACCTATTTGGATAATCCTTTATTGCTTCACTATCAAACAAACGGCTTATACCAATTTATCAATTCGGCAGGGCATATTGATACAAGAGGAACGGAAACCAATATCAAAATCGGCTATGAAGATTTTAAATTGTTTTTGGGCTATACGTTTACAGATACACGCTTGCATCAAAACGGAGTTTCGACAAATACGCCACTTACACCAAAGCACAGGATAAATTCAGTTTTAATGTATGAAATAGAGGATAAATGGAAAGTAGGTTTGGAAGCGTATTATTTCAGCCCTCAAAAATTAAGTGACGGAGCAACAGGAAAACAATATGTGCTTTGCGGATTTATGGTTGAAAAGCTATGGGAGAAATTTTCTGTTTACATCAACTTTGAAAATTTCCTTGACGCAAGACAAACCCGATTTGATACCATTTATACAGGAACAGTTACCAATCCTATTTTCAGGGACATTTACGCACCGCTGGACGGGTTTTTAGTTAATGGCGGTATAAAACTAAAATTGTAAGAATTATGCAAAAGACAATCTTTAACATTACAAAAATGGATTGCCCAAGCGAGGAGCAATTGATACGAATGAAACTGCAAAAGTTTGATGAAATAAAATCATTGGAGTTTGACATTCAAAACCGAAAACTGACAGTTCATCATATTGCGGAAAGCCAACCTATACTTTCGGCTTTGGAAACTCTAAATCTTGATACAACTTTAATCTCAACGGAAGAAAACACAGCAGAAATAGAAGCAGACACAAGCAGTATGCAACGAAAATTATTGTGGACAGTTCTTATTATCAATTTTCTGTTTTTCGGGTTGGAAATGCTGTTTGGTATTTTTTCCAATTCAATGGGATTGGTAGCAGACAGTTTGGATATGCTTGCTGACAGTATCGTTTACGCATTGGCATTATTTGCAGTTGCAGGAACGATTGCAAGAAAAAATAACATCGCCAAGTTTGCAGGATATTTTCAAATCCTTTTAGCTGTTATCGGTTTCATTGAAGTTGTCAGACGTTTTATCGGAGTTGAAAAAATGCCCGATTTTCAAACAATGATTGTAGTTTCTGTTTTAGCCCTTATAGCAAATGTGATTTGTCTTTACTTATTACAAAAAGGGAAAAGCAAAGAAGCCCATATGCAAGCAAGTATGATTTTTACTTCCAATGACGTAATCATTAATTCGGGTGTTATCCTTGCAGGACTTTTAGTTAATTGGCTTAATTCAGGTTATCCCGACTTGATTATTGGAGCAATTGTTTTTGTAATTGTTGCAAGAGGAGCATACAGGATATTACAGTTAGCAAAATAAAAAGCCAACACACACAAGCACACACATTTTGCAGCCGCTACAAGCCAACACGCAAACCAAAGCTACAAAAAGAGTGTGCTTGTTTTCCCGAAAAAAATGAATAAAAAATTTTCCTGCCCTTCTGAAAAAAGAATAAATACCCGAACACACAAGCCGACAACGACACTTACACGACATACAGACAATGGTTTACTAAGACGGTGGACAGAACGCCAGCTGCTAACAGCGGTTTGGCGTAATGGGGGCGGACGTGCTTCGTATGACAGTTTTTCTTAAATTTGAACTTTCGGCTTCGTATGAAGTTTTGTGCTGAAAAGCCCCCACTACGCCAAGCCGCAAACCGTTAGTGGTAATAGCAGGAAACGAAGAAAGATACATTATGAACAACTTAAAAATAACCAAGGACCAGTTAGAAGCAGCCAAACACTTTTTTCAGGAAAGTAATGTTGGCGTACTTACAAAAATTTCGACAGAAATTAATAAGTAACAGCCAAATTTTACAAGTGTTTTACTAGCACTTGAAAAGCACGGACTTGACAGAATTAAAGTTGAAGACCTTCTTGAATCAATCTTTATAATCTATTATGCTCAGACTAGACTTAATAAAAGGACAATCCCGACAATATCTTCTGGACAAGTAGTCAAAAATATTAATTGGTTTGGTCAATTCATCGGTTATTTCAACGATGAAAAAAAGACACCTCCTCCGATCTGTCGCAAATTAAGTTTCTTCGAGACGAAGAAGTACTAAATTTCGCTCTTGTGACACTTCAAGCCATGTTTGGGGACCCCAAAAATATACCAAAAGAAGTTGCCTATGGCTATTTCGGACTGCTGAAAGGAATTGAAATGGGGGCTGAAAAATCATCAGTACAATTAAGGTAACTAAATATGAACAATACTTCGGTAATTTTATAAATAAAAGGTAAATGCGTAAATTAGCTTAGGCTAACCTGAATAAATCATCTCGTACATGACTATTCAAAACGCATTTACCACAGGCCGTAGCCTTATTACTGCAATAATATCAAAAATGTCTGATATCGGAAAGGTACAGGCAAAATTTATTAGTCATATTCTAATGCTAATGTTAAGCATACGAGGGAAGGCCAATTTTCTACAATTTTCGAGATATGGGTACATGAATGAGAAGTCCTATAGAAATAATTTTGAAACCGATTTTGACTGGGCAAAGTTTAATGCCGAGTTTATTTCTATAAATTGTAGTGATGAATTAATTATTGGTTTTGATCCCAGTTTTATCCCAAAAAGCGGTAAAAAAACTCCTGAAATTGGCTATTTCTATTCAGGATGTAAAGGAGGTTATGAACGAGGACTAGAAATAGGATGCTTTAGTGTTATTGATGTCAAACAGAATACAGCCTATCACTATAATGCTGTTCAGACCAGAAACGAGAAATCATCCGATAAAGAAAATACATTAGTGGACCAATACATTAGTTTTTTTAACAGCGAGTCATTGGGGTTAAGAGGGATAACTAGAATCTTGGTTGCTGACGCTTATTTTTCCAAGAAAAAATATGTATCTGCTGTGATTAAAAAAGGTTTTGAATTTATCTCTAGATTACGTGATGATGCAAATTTAAGATATTTGTATAATGGTCCAAAAGCAGGTCGAGGCAGGCCAAAAAAATATGATGGAAAAGTAGACACTAAAAATATTGATAAAAGGCGACTAAAATGCGAGTTTAAGGATGATCAATTGACGCTCTATAGTGGTATTGTATATTCTATAAGTCTCGGAAAGCTAATAAAAGTGGCATTTGTTGATTACCTTGATAAAAACGGATCAGTGAAAGGATCGACCATTTATTTTTCAACTAACATCAATCGACAAGGAAGTAAACTAGTTCAATATTATCGAGCCAGGTATCAAATGGAATTTAACTTTAGAGATGCAAAGCAACACACAGGCCTTACGAACTGTCAGTCTGTGTCAAAACAGAAATTAGATTTTCATTTTAATGCGACACTAACATCAATAAACATTGCAAAAGCAATAGCTAGAAAAGAAATTCCTGCTAACCAAAGCAGCCCAATGTCAATACATGACATTAAAACAGAGCTATCAAACATGTTATTAATGAATTTAATATTATCAAAGTATCGAGTTGATCCAAAGTTTTATAAAAATCCATCAGATTTATGCGAAATCCTTAATTTTGGGAAAATCGCAGCTTAATTTATTACCGAAGTATTGATTTGAAATAGATATATTTAATTCAGAAAGTTACATGTCATATCTTGGAGGTCACAATGTAGCTATTTGTACACTAGGAGTTGGTGAACCATCAAAAGTGAGTAAAGAAGAGTTTGTAAAAATAGATAAAACGGCTGTAGTTGATTTTGCAAAAAGATGTAAAGAGGCTGGAGTAAAACACTTTGAAATATTATCTTCGGTTGATGCTAACCCAAGAACAAAGACAATCTATTTGAAAATAAATGGAGAAATCAATGAAGAATTAAAAAAAATCGAATTTGAAAGATTAAGTATTTTCCAGCCTTCACTAATAATTTCACCTAACAACAGATATGGATTTAGTCAAGGAATAATGTTGAAAATTGCACCTTTTCTAAATACAATACTTATCGGTTCCCTAAAAAAATACCGAGGAATCAAAATTGAGTATCTTGGCAAAGCTATGGCATTTAATATCTTGACTCATAAGGAAGGAACTGAATTATTAAATTGGCAAGATTTTATAGAAATATTAAATCAAAAAAATGCATAAAATACCCAAAATACCCGCCTCTAATATAGGCTTGACAAAAGTAGGGCAGTCGGGGGTAATTAAACAATTGTAATGCTATGATGTCTTTGAACAAATGTTATGCTGATGTTTTCAAATGAACATTAGTGCTAATTTGAAAGTATGTGCTTCTAAATCAATCACCTCGCAAATCTGCAAACAGTTAGCAGCAAGTTTAATAGACCCGAATAACTTTACATTTTAATATTAGGATTTCGATTCATCCTGATAAAGATTTTCAAGACCAATGCAGTTGAAAGCAATACAACATAAATTTGAAAACAACAGTTATAATAGGATAATGAAAAGTAAATCACTTTTAACAATATGCATGGTTGCTACTTTTATAGCCATTATATTATTTATGGCTTCTTGTGAAGCTCAACAAATTGCACCTGAACCTTGGTTTTCAAAAACCGATACAAATGGTGATTCGGTATTAGCGGTATATGAGAGCAGGATACCTTGCCCCGACTGCGAAAGGTTGAAGTTTGCACTTGTTATCTATGGCAACACTCGAACAGGCTTGCCTTCGACTTACACTATGGCACGGGTTTATGTAGGAAAGAATAATGACAGACTAACCAACTCAGGAAACATCGTTGTTAAACAAGGCACAGCATTGGATTCTACACATATCGTCTACCAGCTTTCGACCGGTGCACCTTCGGAATATCAGTTATATTGGAAAGTAACCAATGACATTCTCTTTGTATTAGATGAGAACCTCACGCCAAGAGTTGGAGATGCAGGTCAAGGCTATGTTTTAAACAGAATACAAAAAACAGAGTGAAGTTCATTTGGGATGGCATAAGAGAATAATTGAAGACAACCAGCCGCTAACAAGGTATTGCCCAAAGCGGGGCTGAGCAGCTTCGATTGGAAATGTGTGCTAAGCTAAACTTCTGCTTTTCGATTGAACATTATAACTAAATATCACCGCCTTCGGAAATGCCCAAACCGTTAAATCAAAAAAGTACTTAGAAAAACAATTATCTATAATTTGAAAGTACAAATAAAGAAAAACAGGGTATAAGATAAGAACTGTAATATCTTCGCTCCGCAAGTAGAAAATCCTGGCTTCGAAAGTTATTTTTTTTGAACAACGAAACAAACAACAATGCAATGTCCCAAATTTATTTTTGTATACATGCTTATTTTTAAAAAAAAAATTAGAAATAATAAAGTTTACCAAAATGAAGAAACATTAAAATATTTATTTATCAAATCAACTGGATAGTATGCAAATAAAATACCATTACATTTTTTTTATATCCATTCTATTAACACCATCCATCTATGGGCAAAAACTGGAAAGGATATATGACTATGACACTAAAAAATGGGGCGTTCGTGACGAGCAGTGGAATGTAGTTATTCCTACTATTTATGACGAGATAGAACCAAAACTTGGTGCCATATTTGCTGGTAAAAAAGATGGTAAGATGTTGCTTTTCAATGGCGATGGCTCAATAAGAGTTCCACTAATATATCAACATATTCAAGCGCATTTTAATGGGTTTAGAGATCATTTTGGATTCGCAGGTGTCACGAAAAACGACAAAGTCCCAAATTCATGGGGTATGATTTACTCCGATGGAACTTTGGTATTGCCAGAAAAGTATCAATATGTGAGGGCCTTGTCGGCTGATTTACTGGTAGCAAAAATTTACCCCGACACCCTATTACAGTTTTTTAATGGTAAAGGAGAGCATCTTTTTAATATACCTGGTCGTACAGTAGAGCCCAATGAATACGATCCAATAAATACATTTGACCTCCAAAGAAATGATCATAAAACAGTAGTTTATCGTATGGACGGAAACTTACTTTATCCTGAAGATCCTGAACATGCTCAATGGACTGATGGACAACGTGTCATTTTATGGAAAGAAATCAAAGGTGCTCTACCCAGATTTGGAGTTATCGACAAAAGTGGCAATGAATTGATCCCATTTGAATTCTCCAAAATCACACCAGTACCCTCGATGCACCATTTTGTAGCTTGGTTTCAACATTCAGACAATTATTTGGAGAGCAAAGGTGGCGTTTTTGGTGAAAAAGGTGAAGTGATTATACCCATAAATCATCACGAGATAACAGCTATGGATGGCTGTTATTTAGTTCATGATTTGAAGAAAGATAAAAAAGGGATTTATGGTGGCAAAGGAGAAATTATCCTGCCTGTTGAGTATCATTTTAGCAGTGCTTATGACAGAATTAAGCAAAAGCACAGTGATAAATATGGAGTAGTTACTGATCAAAACACTTACGAAACTTTTCTTGTGAGTAAAAATGGTCAAATCTTTAGGCCTGTGGGCAGTGTCGCAGTAAGTTACTTTTCTGATATTCATCCGTTTATTGTTGAGGTGAAACCAGATAATGGATCTATTGTAAGGAAATACAAGTTGGTAAATGAATCCGGAATAGAAAGACTGCCCGCTGATTATACTTTTTTGGAGGTTACTTCTGAGCCATCCGTATTTATAGGCGCAAAAGAGCCGTATGGTAAAAAGGGACTGATAGATATCAATGCTCCACAAAAAACTGAATTTAAGTACGCTAATACATCACAAATGGATAATGGGATATTTTACGGAAAAACGGATGATGGGGTGTATGAGATATTCAATAAGAAATTGGGGAAAATATTTGAAGGAAAGTTATCCTATATAAAACAACCACAAAAGGAACATTTCGAAAAATTTCGCAGTGATTGGCAATGTAAAAATGAAAAAATGGTAGTCGTAATTCGTACACCAGAAATGCAAGGCAGTGAGTGGGCAGGAATCAGCGAAAATGGATGTGTATCGTATTTTAAGGAAACAAGAGCCACAAAACTTTCAGAAAAAGATAAAGTTGACATGGCCAAAACTGAGAATCTGGATGTTACACATGAGAAAGAAATTCTTGAAGAATTACCTGGAACTGATGCTGCAGAGCCTTTAAAGTCTCCTGAGGTGTCGCCAGAAAGAGACCCAATAACTGATAATGAAGAGATATTTACTACTGTAGAACAGATGCCTGAATTTCCAGGTGGTGATGCAGCACTTTATGGATATTTAGCAAAAAATTTAATCTACCCTAACATTGCTCGTGAAAACGGCATCCAGGGAAGAGTAATAGCAAGTTTCATCGTTGAGAAGGATGGATCTATAAGTAATATTCAAATAGTGCGAGGTATTGGCGGTGGATGTCAGGAAGAAGTGTTAAGACTTATTTCCACAATGCCAAAATGGAAACCAGCAAAGCACCAGGGAGTTGTGGTAAGATGCAAGAGCACTTTTCCGGTAAAATTTAGTTTGAATTAATAAGCAGTTTGAAAATTGAAATCACAGTTGCTCCAAATGACATAACATATTTTCGATTTCAAACTGAAAGATTTTTAATTTGTAGGTTTGCTAGTAATAAATTGAACGGTTTATGCCAGCCAAAATTTCACAACTTTATGAGATGTTAAAAGCAAGCAATCGTCTGATTTGTGTCTACAGAGGGTTTAAGGATCGTTATAAATAGAAACAGTAATACCTTATAAATACAAAACATGGAGGTAAAAAGAACATTAAGGACCTGTAAAAAAGGACATCAATTCTACAAAAGCAGCGACTGTCCGACCTGCCCAATTTGTGAGGAAGAACGCAAGCCCAAAGACGGTTTTCTTTCATTAATAGCTGCCCCGGCAAGACGGGCATTAGAAAGAGAAAACATAAAGTCATTGGAGGATTTAGCAAAATGGACAGAAAAAGAAATCATTAATCTTCACGGTATGGGGCCCAGTACAATTCCAAAACTCAAAAAGGTATTGAGTGAAAACGGAATTTCTTTTAAAAATTAATTTGGAGGTCATGCCAGTAGACAAACAATGAATCGCTAACAGCATCTTAACGCAAGCTCCACCACAAACTTTTTTGATGACCGCCGATCTGCTCAAACAGCAATCCAGGTTGGGCGTCTGACACCAGGCTGAATCAGGTTAGTGGCCCATTCCAATATCCTTAAACAACACCATAATTTGACAAATACAAAATGGCCAGGAATAAATTAATAGACAGGCACAATGTTGTAAAAGTGGTAGAATCACTTGACAATGGCATTGTATTTTTCACAGAAATTGGGTTGAGACTTGTGCTTACTTTAGATAATATTCTATGAATAAATTCTTCTTCTTCGTATTTGTATTCTTTCTTAATACTCCAATGACAAAAGTACTTGGACAAAAGCATGGGGATGTTTCCTTATCGTTTGGGCCGGCTTTTACCGTGGGTAAATTTGCAAGTACAGATTTGTCAAACAATGCATCCGGCTTTGCCAATTTGGGTACGAGCCTTTCACTTTCATACTTTTATCCTTTATCTAAAAACTGGAAATTCATTGTTAATGCATCCGGACAAAGAAATCCCATTAACACAAATGCATTTGAAACCATTTTCTCAACTGCAAAAATATACCAGGGATTTACCATTGGTTCAGATCCATTCAACCCACCTTCACAAACAAATTATGCAATTTACCCAAACTGGCACTTTGACAAAAAATCCTGGCTAATGGGTGCCTTTCAAATAGGTGTATTTAAACAATTTATTATTTCAGGGCAGAACAAAATATCACCAACCATAAGAACAACTATTGGGGCAGCATTTGTATCATCACCGCTTTTAAAAGGGAGTTGTGTAACAGACACTGCAAGTGCATATATAGAACAAAGCAAAAGTTCAGGATTGGGTTTGATATTTTCAATTGGTGGAGGCATTAAGTATTCAATGACAAAAAGAATAGCCCTGCTCACGAATATGGAATATTGCAGGACAAGTGACATCCAACTGAAGGATATTAAAACAACATTGACTACAACGAATGGAATAGCTGGCTCAGCCAATTATGCAATTCAACAAACATCTTCAACGAAAAATGGGGATCAAATCATTAGTTCCCTAAACCTTTCATTTGGAATTAGCATAGCATTGTAAAATTAAAGGGTTCAAAATCTAAAACCAGACAAAGGTGCCAACTTCTTATGACTACGCTTTAGCAATAAGCCTCGGACCATTTTAAAACTCAACTTTTATTTTTATCTTTCTTGTGAACCCCAACTAATGAAGGCAACTCTATATGCCTAGATTCGGGTAAGAGGCATACATGAGCGTTCATTGCATCATTTTAAGGATAATGGACTAATAAACAGAATAAGGGGCTTAAGGCCTTCATTTTTTTCTTTTAATATCTTTGTGTATTTTGAATAAGTCCAAACAGAGTCTCATCCTGAAGATAGAGATAATTTGTACCTGCATTAGAATTATGGAAAACACAATTCTGACATACTGCCAAAATCTGTTACAGATACTTTAATGGTACGATGAAATATAAGGTTTAAAAATAGCGCTCTAAGGCTGTTTGTGGAAAGCCCAAAAGAAACACAAACCAATCATTCAAATTCCCCTCAATTGACCTCAAACATTCGCATACAACTAACTTTATTTGCAGATCCGGCAGACGCTATTAACATTGAACAAATAAGGCAAGTGTATAATCCACTGCAATTTGAACTCATAAAAGCTCACGTCACATTGTGCAGAGAAGATGAAATCGTGAATCTCGAACAAATCATTGCTAATTTGCAACTGCTGACGCCAACCCAACATAACCTTTTCCTTGAGTTTGGTAAGGTGGCAAGGTTTGACAATGGGAACGGACTGTTTCTTCCAGCTTCAAATAACACCAAAGAATTTGAAGATTTACGCAAGCGTATTCTTCTTGGGCTTTGTGACAATCCAAGAAAACAAGAACCACATATAACTTTAATGCACCCAAGAAATTCCATTTGCACTGATGAAATATTTGAAAAAATTGAAAAAATAGATCTGCCCGGGAAATTAGAATTTAGAAAAGTAAGTCTTATAAAGCAGGTAAACGGCGGAAAATGGCTTACCCTTAAAGAATTTGAATTTAAAGGTTGAATTGAATAAACACAATAGCAAAACCACTCCAACGACATTATTCTATCAAAATGGAGGTCGAAATGGGAAAATCGGATAAAGTAGCTATATTTGATATTTGTGTTTCACAACATTCGTATCTTATACTTCATTATAAATACAATTTAACTAATATTGACATTCACAAAAGCACATAAATACAGGTTAAAACGATGGTAAAATTTACCATAATGGCGATCCAGATTAAAAAACAGGTTGTATAATCAATATCCGTAATATTGATTCGATTTTTTTGAATAATAAAAAAGATAAATCATGACACTAATACCAATACTAGGAGTAATTTGTGTAATACTCATTTCAGGCTTTCGTATTGCGCAAGAATACCAACGGGGAGTTGTATTCAGGCTTGGGCGTTTTAATTCAATAAAAGGACCAGGACTATATTGGATTATTCCCCTGATTGATCAGCAAAAAAGAGTGGATATCAGGACAAATACTGTTGACCTTGAACAACAGGAAACGATTACTAAAGACAGTGTAACCATTAAGGTGAATGCAGTTCTGTGGTTTAAAATTACAAGTCCGGAAGATGCAATTATTAAAATTGCCGATTATGACAGGGCCGTATATCAATTTTCTGTATCAGCATTACGCAATATTATTGGACAACACACCCTTGATGAAGTGTTGAGAGAAAGAGAACAAATCAACGGGTCACTTCAAAGAATAGTAGATACCACTACTGAACCCTGGGGAATTAAAATTGAAATGGTTGAGATGAAAGATGTTGAAATCCCGGAGGCCATGCAAAGGGCTATGGCAAGAGAGGCTGAAGCCATAAGAGAAAAAAGAGCAAGGATTGTTAAAGCTGAGGCAGAATTAGAGTCATCGATAAAATTGACACAAGGAGCCAAAGAAATGGAAGGTAGCCCAATCGCACTTGAACTTAGGCGAATGCAGATGCTTTCGGAGATAGGAATAGACAATAACACCACAACCATTGTGTTTGTACCTTCGGATTTTACAAATGCTGCTAAAAGTTTCACTGAGCTTGTTAATAGGAAAAAACCTGATTAATAAATCATTTAACGCGCTCAGCACGAGGTTAAATTTCGGTATTATTTGTTGCAAAGACCTTTGGGTATAAAGCTAATTTCAACAATGGAATTGAATAGCCCCGGCCTTGGGTGAACAAAACAGAAGGAGCGGCATTGTTTTAAAAGACATTTGTAATTTAACGTGTTGTGCTCAAAAGAAATAAATCATTGTGTTAAGTCTTAACTACGTAAGCTTTTCTTCATAATTAAACCATCAATATGATCAAAATTATTAACTCAATAGTTGTATTTTCCCTGGAAATGGGAATGTTGTTTTCCTATGGTTATTACGGCATGACCAGAAATTGGAACCTTCCTACTAAACTCCTCTTCACAATTGGTGCCCTGGCATTGGTCATTTATTTATGGGCGGTCTATGCAGCTCCCAAATCTTCCCAGCAATTAGAAATGCCTTATTTGGCTTTCTTCAGAGCTGTTATGTTTTTGGTCCCGGCATTTTTATTGTTCAGAATGGATTTGAAGGCCATTTCGCTGGCAGTTGTGGTATTGGCCATTCTCACACAGCTCATTAGCTATTTTACAGAGTAAAGCAAGTATTTAAAATGGATTGTATTCTGAATTCGATTCTCAAACCTGGAAAAGTTAGCATAATTTAGCCCTGAAATATTTCGTCAAGTAGGGCACCCATTGTGCTTTGCATGCTTGTACCGAAAGTAAATGGTTTTAAAAGAGTTATTCAAACCAGAAAGTAGTTTTTGCATCTAAATTCAAAATAGATTAAAATGAATAAAAGCCCACACCTTTTTCTCCTCCTAATTTTGACACTATTGAATTGCAGTGGCCCCGCCCCGGCAAATGATAAAATACCAAAGCACGAAACAATTACTTTGGATTCAAAAATTTTGGGAGAGAAAAGAGTTATCAATGTCTGGCTTCCTCCTCAATACCAAACAAACTTAGATTCGATAAATGTATTGTACATGGCAGATGGAGGAATAAAAGAAGATTTTCCACATATTGCCAACACCCTGGATACGCTAATCCAGACCAAAAAAATCGCCCCTGTAATGTTGGTGGGCATAGAAAATACCCAAAGAAGGCGCGATTTGACAGGTGCTACAGCGGTAGCCACTGACAAAGAAATTGCCCCAATTGTTGGCGGTGCCAATGCTTTTCGATCCTTTGTAGAAGAAGAACTTTTTCCTTTAGTAGAACAAAGATATCGGGTCAATAAAAATAGGAGCATCATAGGAGAATCCCTGGCGGGCCTCTTTGTTGTTGAGACCTTATTTTTAAAACCTGAAATGTTTGACAACTACATTGCATTTGATCCATCTTTGTGGTGGAATGATCACCATCTTGTAAAAACAGCCGCTGAGCATCTTAATAAATTTCCATCCAGCCCAAAAAAGTTTTGGTTTGCCTCCTCAAGTGCAGAAGATATATTTCCCCATACAAAAAGTATATCGATGTTGCTTAGCCAAAATTCACCCCAAAATCTTAGCTGGAATTACTCCGATGAACCCAAAGAAGAACACCAAACTATTTTTAGGGCTACCAAACGAAAAGCATTGATCTGGACCCTTGGCACTCCTTAAATATTATAGGTAAAAGTCAACCATTCCTTGTTTAATCAGATTCTTATCAACTAGAATGAAATACTTATTTCTTCCCTGCTTGCTCTTTATTCAACAATTAAATGCTCAAAACGTAGAACTGCTTTCAACACATTTGGATCAATTCCAAAATGTACGTGATTTTTGCATATCGCAAGATCAAAGTGAGGCTTATTTCACCATTCAGAGCCCCAACCAGGATCTATCACAAATTGTATGTGTAAAAAACGGCCAATGGGGCAATCCTGAATTATTGCCTTTTTGCGATGGCTATTCTTACCTGGAACCCTTCCTCTCAGCCGATGGAACCAGGCTTTATTTTTCATCCAACAGACCCAAAGATGGCACCACACAAAAAGCCGGTGATTTTGATATTTGGTATGTGTCTCGCATGAATGCTGATAGCAGGTGGTCTGCACCGGTCAACGCCGGCCCATTTGTCAATACCGATGAAGATGAATTCTATCCGGTCATCACCTCCAGTAAGAACCTGTATTTTACCAAAGATTCAAAATCGGGGTTGGGCAAGGATGATCTCTACTATTGTAAATGGGATGGCAATCAATATGAAAAACCACAGCTGTTGCAGGGGCTAATCAATACATCAGGTTACGAGTTCAATGCCTATGTAGCTGCCGATGAATCTTACATCATCTTTACCCGATACAATGCCTTAGGTGGCTTTGGCAGCGGCGACCTGTATTTGTCGAAAAAAGATAAAGATGGCCTTTGGAAGAGTCCGGAAAACATGGGTTCTGTGATCAATACTGCTTTTATGGAGTACTGTCCCTTTTTCGATAACGACAATCAAATCTTGTACTTCACCAGTAGAAGAAATAAGTTGGTTCCTCAAAATTTTGAAACACTGGAAGCATACAATGATTACATCTCAAAGGGAGAGAATGGCATGAGTAAAATATATAAAATAAAATTAATACTTCCTTGAATTTTTCATCTAAAATTTTGCGCACTATCACCTTATTCACAAAAAAGTTAATTACTTTCAAACGAGGTAATTAGGTTAGATTAAATAAAATGCTTACATGTGATCAGCATCAATGTCTTTTCATTCATCATTTTCGCTGAAAATATTATTTTTATCTAACCTATTGGTAATGAAATATACGGAAATTATAAAATGGTTGCTCCAGGGGGATGTATCTATTCAGTACCAGGTCAAGCGGGACTTGCTGGATGAGGATGATACCCAACTTCAGAAAAGCATAGCACTGGAGGGATGGGGCAAACACTTTTTATCCCAACGAAAAAATGATGGCCATTGGGGCGATCGATTTTACCAACCTAAGTGGACTTCAACACATTACACTCTACTGGACTTAAGAAACCTTTGCCTGTCACCAAATAATCTATTGGTTAAAGATAGCATTGATAAAGTATTGAAACATAATATAGCCGACGATGGAGGCATCCGACTGGGTCCTTCAACACGTGAGCGCAGTGATGTTTGTGTGAATGCAATGTTCTTAAATTATGCCTCGTATTTTGAAGCACCAGAAGAACGTCTCCAGTCGATAGTAGAAAGCATCCTCAATGAAATCATGCCCGATGGTGGTTTCAATTGCAGAACTTCTCGCAGCGGAGCAAGACATAGTTCACTTCATACTACCATTTCTGTACTCGAAGGGTTGTCGTGCTATTTGAGAGCCGGACATACTTATAAAAAAACTTCTATCCAAAAGGCCATTACTTCTTCGATTGAATTCATTTTAATGCATCGCTTATACCTGTCAGACAGAACCGGGACCATCATCCACAAAGATTTTCTCAACCTCCATTATCCCTGTAGGTGGAAGTACGACATTTTGCGAGCCATGGATTATTTTCAGCAATATGAGGTGACCTGGGATGATAGAATGAGACCGGCAATTGATCAAATAAAAATTAAAAAGAATAAAGATGGGCTGTGGAATTTAAATGCTTCCTATCCTGGTCAGGTTCACCTTAAAATGGAAACAGCAGGTAACCCAAGTCGATGGAATACCCTAAGAATTTTACGTATAAAAAGAAAATATGACTTAGATCTTTAATGCCAGTTTATATATCAATACCAAATAAAACCATTGCCCAAGAGCAAAGTGCCAATTACTCTATAAACCAGGAAATTGGATTTATCAGTTCATTCCCTCACCATTTACGACAATGACATCATTGAAAGCCCCATTTGTAAAGGGAAAGATTGTATGGCCCTGCCTTCTTCTACAAATTGTCATTATAAGTGTGCTTATGTTTTTGTTGAGCCGTTTTATTGACTCCTCCCCATTCTTATATTCTGCTATTTTATATGCCTTTGCAGCGCAGCTATTGCGTCGAACCCTGGCAAGGGACCATAGAAAAGGCATACAGCTGATAAAGGAGGGCCAGTTTGAGGCAGCCATCCCCTGGTTTGAGAAAAGTGTAGCTTATTTTAAAAAGAATAGTTGGGTGGACAGGTACAGGTGCATTACACTATTGAGTGCTACAGGTTATAACTACAGAGAGATGGGGCTCTGCAATCTAGGCTTTTGTTATGCTCAAACCGGGAGAGGAGAAGAGGCAAAAACTTATTACCAAGAAGTATTGAAAGTATCACCAAATAATGGTTTGGCACTTACCTCTCTTAACATGCTCAATTCCATTAAAAAAGTGTAAATGAACAAGTTTCCCAAAATCGTAGCGAACGCACTCAAGTACTATGTTTACATATATGCCCATCCTCTTACCCACGAAATATTTTATGTAGGAAAGGGCAAGGGCGGCCGGGTATTCAACCATTTGCAAGAAGAAAATGAATCTGAAAAAGTACGGTACATCAATGAATTAAAGTCGGCGGGGCTGGAGCCCAACATTGAAATCCTGATCCATGGCATTGAAGATGAAACTACTGCACTAAGAGTTGAAGCAGCTGTTATTGACTTACTGGGTATTGATAAGTTGACCAATCGTCAAAGTGGATGGAAGAGTGCCACTTTTGGCAGGATGACCGTTCAGCAACTCATAGCTACGTATGCCAAAGAAGCAACTAGCATAGAAGAGCCTTCTGTGCTCATTCGATTAAGTCAATTGTTTAGGTATTCTATGTCAGAGATGGAGCTCTATGATTATACCCGTGGTTACTGGAAAATAAACAAGGATAGAGCCTCCACAGCCCAATATGCCTTTGCAGTCTATGAAGGCATCATCCAGGAAGTATACACCATTCTGCAGTGGGTGGAAGCCGGTTCCACACTCAACACCAGAACCGATCCTTTCCCTGTTGATGGAAGATATGAGTTTGTAGGTAATCTGGCTCCAAAAGAAATCAGGGAAAAGTATCGACTAAAATCTGTAGAACATTATTTCAAAAAGGGGGGACTCAATCCGATTTTATACCTTAATTGCTAAATAAATCAGGCAATATTTGTTATATTTAGCAACAATTTTGACAGGTTCATGAGCAGTAAAATCAATAAAGAATGGCATTTGGCGCATAAGATGCCCAAAAATCCAACAATTGAACAAAGGATTGAATGGCACCTCGAGCACGCTAAAAATTGCAGCTGTCGCAAAATTGAAGGTAAACTGGCTGAAGAAATGAAAAAAAGAGGAGTAAAATTTTAATCACGTCTTCGATTGATTTTAATCCTTTTTTGACTTACCGCTCAGCTTGTATATCATGTAGCCAAAACCGGCCAACAAGTGGAGCATCACAATAATGAAAATAAAGGTTGACATTGCTTCTTTGTATTGCGATATAAAGATAAGCTGCCTTACCAAAATTTTGGGTAACAAAGGTTACAGGTGAAAATGAGACAGGATTTAGTATTTTTGTTTTCCGCTTAAATAATACACCACCAACTATGTCACGACCCGTTAATAAAACGGATTTGATTGCAGCCAGTCAACTTCAATTTGAAGCCTTGATCTCTTACATAGATCAGCTTTCATCCAAAGATAAAATCGTGGAATTTCCAGCCGGCACACTCAACCGCAACATCAGGGATGTTTTGGGTCACCTCCATCACTGGCACCTCATGATGATGGACTGGTACAATTCAGGCATGGCGGGAAAAAAACCCATCATACCTGCTCCCGGCTTCACATGGAAAGATACTCCTGCCCTCAACCTGCAAATCAGAGATCGATACCAAACAAGCAGGCTTGAGGATGTACAGCAATGGCTCATCCAATCGCATCAACAAATACAAGCCATTATAGCGCATCACAGTCAGGAAGAATTATTTGAGAAAAAGAAGTATGGCTGGACGGGTTCAACTTCCCTTGGAGCATACCTGGTGTCGGCTACTTCAAGTCATTACGACTGGGGACTCAAACTCATCAAAAAATGCCTACGACCGCATTAAGGAAGCTTGCATCTTATAAGTGGTGGGCGACATGTTGTGCTTCATTTTAAAGATCCTGCTGAAATACGAAAAACTATTGAAGCCGCTGCTGAGGTACGCTTCTTTGATGCTTACATCTTTATTCTTAAGCAAGCTCTCTGCTACTTTTAATCGCTCCTCAATAATGAAGTCATTGGGTGTGATGCCAAGCTCGTGTTTAAACGTGCGGTAAAAATTGGATTCACTCATATGGGCTTTTTCACTCAGTTGTTCTACTGAAAGTGATTCCCTGATATTGTCGCGTATGTAATTGATGATGAACTGAAAACGGTTGTTGTTGGACAGTTTTTGAGATCGCTGGATGTACAGTCCCTTGTTTTCTTCCTGTAAAATGCGGATGATGAGCTCCTGCATCATGAGGTCACAGAAAAAATCTTTGGAAGGGTGATTTTCTGAGAATAAAAAAATCAGTCGTTGCAATATCTGGTTGATGGCTACATCATTGGTAAAATGAAAATTGTAGTCGGTAGCCTTCCATTCGCTGCCGTCTTGTTTGATGCCCCTGTTGTTCAACAATTCCACAGCTTCGTTAAGTTTTTCATTGCTAAAGGCCAGCGCCAAACATTGAGTGGGTGTATTTTGGTTGGCTTCAGGAAAATCTATACACATCAATTCATTGCCAGGAAGGATTACCGATTCTCCCGGCAAAAAATCAAAGGGGGCTGTGCCATCAAGGTGCATTACTTTTTTGCCCCTGATCATGCTGGCCAACACCGGATCGCTGAAACGAAGCATCACTTTCTCTGCCTGTTGGTGGGTTTCAAAGATGTTGAGTTCAGCGTGGTTCAGGGTGTGTACCGTTCTGTTCTCCACGTGGTTTTCCAACTTCCTGTATTGGTAGTGGCTAAGATTTAATTCCAACATCTCAATTTCATTAAATATATAATATCAATCAGCACTACAAATTTAATATTTTATTTCTCTTTTGGAGAATTTTACAACGGATGACAGGATTTTAACAATGGATGGCAGAATTGTGCTAATGCAGGGCAGGATTGTGCAAACAAGCAAGGCTCCGTATGCTCTTCATTTGCACTGTAGTTTTGTCTATGCGGCATTTGCTACTTTTTTTTCTAACCATTCAAATCGTAATTATGTCATCAGTAACCACCCAACAAGCCAATCTCGTAGAGATTCCCAAATTCAAAACGCATTATGATAATTTTATCGGAGGCAAGTGGGTTGCTCCGGTAGCGGGAGAATATTTTGAAACCATCTCTCCCCTTGATGGTCAGGTATTCACCAAGGTAGCCCGTTCGCAGGAAGCGGATGTTGAGCTGGCCCTTGATGCCGCCTGGGCTGCTGCCCCTTACTGGAATAACACATCCGTAACCGAACGCAGCAATTTTCTATTGAAGATTGCCGATGCAATGGAAAAAAATCTCGAACTGCTGGCCCGCGTTGAAACATGGGACAATGGCAAACCCATCAGAGAAACTCGGGCTGCCGATTTGCCATTGGCCATCGATCATTTCAGGTATTTTGCCGGCGTTATCCGTGCCGAAGAGGGAGCGGCTTCAGAACTCGACAGCAACACATTGTCGCTGATTGTTCACGAGCCCCTTGGCGTTGTAGGCCAAATCATACCCTGGAATTTTCCGCTGTTGATGGCAGCCTGGAAAATAGCACCAGCTCTGGCAGCAGGCAATTGTGTGGTACTCAAGCCAGCAGAGCAGACACCCGTAGGCATCATGGTATTGGCTGAAATCATTGAAGACATCCTTCCCGCAGGCGTACTCAATATTGTCAACGGCTTTGGCCTGGAAGCAGGCAAACCATTAGCATCCAGTCCACGCATCAATAAGATTGCTTTTACCGGAGAGACAACCACCGGTCAGCTCATCATGCAATATGCCTCTAAAAACATTATACCGGTAACCCTGGAACTGGGAGGTAAATCACCCAACATATTTTTTAAAGACATCATGGATGCCGATGATGAATTTTTCGACAAATGCCTGGAAGGTGCAGCCCTTTTTGCGCTCAATCAAGGAGAGGTTTGTACTTGTCCGTCCAGAATTCTTGTAGAAGAATCCATCTACGATACCTTCATTGAAAGATTTCTGGAAAGGGTGAAACAGGTAAAGATAGGTCATCCCCTGGATCCGGAAACCATGATGGGTGCGCAGGCATCGGGCGAGCAGTACGATAAGATCCTGCGTTATATTGAGTTGGGCAAAGATGAAGGAGCCCAATTGCTTACAGGTGGATGTGGTGCTTACAACGAAGGACTTGAAGGAGGCTATTACATCCAACCCACTGTATTCAAAGGCAATAATCAAATGCGCATCTTTCAGGAAGAGATTTTTGGTCCCGTAGTGTGTATTGCTACCTTCAAGACCGAAGAAGAAGCCATTGCCATTGCCAATGATACCTTGTATGGACTTGGTGCCGGGGTATGGACGCGCGACATGCATACTGCCTATAAAGTATCGCGTGCCATTCAGGCAGGAAGGGTGTGGGTTAACTGTTATCATGCCTATCCGGCGCATGCCCCATTTGGCGGATATAAAAAATCTGGCATCGGCAGGGAAACCCACAAGATGATGCTCAATCATTACCGCCAAACCAAAAACATGCTGATCTCTTACAACAAAAACAAATTGGGATTTTTTTAGTGCTTGTAATCATGACCCGGTTGTCTCCCATAAACAACCGGGTTTTTTTATTTTAGAAACCTGCTTTTAATTCATTGGACTTGGCCAACACTTTGGCCTTTTTAGCATTCAGCTCTATCTCTTTTATTTTTAATTCGAGCAGCTTTTGTTCCCTGCTATTGACCAGAAAAACACTGCTTTCACCCAAATTGAATTTTGACAATTCCAGCTTATACAATCTTTGTTGTGCATTGATAAGTCCTGCCACGTTTATCAGTTGATTGCTGAGTAAATTGAATTCATTGAGCAAGGTAGTCCGTTTATTGATAATCTCCCTTAGTTTCAGATCTCTGTCAAAGCTTGCATCCAGGATTTTAATTTTAGCCTGCTGCAGTCCTCCCCTACCCTCCCTAAACAAGAGTGGCATTTTAAAATTGATGCCAAGGTTGTAGTTTTCGGTAAAATAAAATCGATCCAAACCCGTAAACGTGTATATATTTTTACTCAACAGCCGTGTACTCAATTTGAGTTCGGGCAAAAGGGCTTGCTGTTTGTATTTTTTATCCACATGCAGCATGGCCAACTTTGAATCGTACCAACGCAAAGCAGGGAGGGCATCTGTATTGCCGCTTTCCGTCAACCAGCCAAGTATCGCGGTTTCTTCCGGCAAGCCCCATTGGTTGGTGGGTGGCACAGAAACTTTGTTTATAAGGCCATCATAAATTGTTTCATCCCATACGAAAGCTGTAAGGTTGATGGTGGCATTGACGTAACGCGTGTATTGCTCATCTCGTTGAAGCTGTAATTGGTTGACCTGGACAAAAACCTCAATGGTATCTCCTTCTGAACGGTCGCCATTGGCTTGCAAAGTTCGCAATAAATTCATGCGCTGCCGGGCTAATTGCAGGGTGTTATCCGTAAGTAGATATAAGTGGTATGCTTCCTTCCAGCTCCAATACGACTGTGCAGCAGAGGCCGCCAATTCGTTGAAAGCCAGTTGACGAGCCTGCTCACTTTGTTCGAAATTCAATCTTGCTTTTTGCAGCACAGCCCTCCTTTCATCTATCCATAACCCTTTTAGTAGTGGCAAATCGATGCCGATGTAAGAAATGGCTCCCGGTGTCAGCTCCGGATTGAGGTAGGGTCCACTTGCCCGTTCAGCCCCTAAAACCAAATCAAGTCCAAATGGAACCGGAACAGAAACCGATGCCACATCTTTGTCATAATAGCTTGTACCATTAAAGTTTTTATTCGATTTTTTAAAACCCAAAACAGGGTCGAAGCCCCCTTTCGCTTCTAACAAGCCTGCTTTGGCCGAAGAAACCATCAGATCTGCTTTTTGGCTTAGAGGGTGATAGACTACCAGCTGCTGCATAAAATCATTGTATGCAAGAATACTATCCGTTTGCGCTTTGGCAACCACCCAAACCATAAGCATCATGGTAATACCTATAAAGTATCTCATCTCTTACTTTTTGGTGGGGGTGGAAACGCTGTAAAAATCGGGAGGAAAGCCGTTGATGTTTCGCCATAGCTCGTAATAGACCGGCACTTCTTTCAAGAGACTTATGCCCTGAGCAGCGGTGCCTATATTGAGCGTAGGGGGCCACGATCTGTAGGAAGTGTCTTCTTTGACCATGACCCTGAATTTGCCATTGGCATCCACGGCCTGTTCGATAAAACTCACCGTTCCTCTGAAGGTGCCGTAGCTCGTAGATGGCCAGCCACTAAATACAATTACGGGGTAACCATCAAATACCAGCATAACCTTTTGCCCTATCTGTACCAGGGGTAGGTCAACCGGATCAACGTAAATTTCTACCGCTTTGCCCTGCCTGCCTGGCACGATCTCGGCTATAAAATCTCCCTCCTTTACCCACTCTCCTATACCTGCTTTCATAGCCCGACTCACTTGTCCGGCTTGCGGTGCCGTGATAAAATAAAACTTCCTGCGGGTATCGTAATTGGCATAGAGGTTTTGCAATTTGGCAATATCACCGCGTGCACCTGCCATTTCTGAAAGGGTGGCCGAGCGGTCGCCCCTGGCCTTGGCCATTTTGTCTGCATAGTCCTGTAGTGCAAGATTGCGCTCCAGTTTAAGATTACCAGCTTCCTGGATGCTTTGCTGCCACTTGTTGTAAGCCATGGTTACCTTGCCTTGTGAAAGTTGGTAGTTGACCCATCTCTTTTCGTACTCAACCCTTGATATGGCTCCACTGTCTAGCAATATCTTTGCAGCTTCATTCTGACGGAGGTAAGCTTTGAGTTCGTTGCTCAGGGCGTTGTATTCTGTGCTGTCGTTGATAATTTTCAAACGTTGTTGCCTTAGCTTGTTTTCAATGACCTGGAGCTTGGCATTAAGGGCTGCTTCCATGGCTTTCAATTGAGTACCTATGGCCAGCGATTTTTCTTTGTATTGGCTTGCGGCCTCCGATTTCGCCTGAATCTGATCCAAAGTGCGGTCAAGGAGATTGGGGTCAAAATAGTCAACTTTTACCTCTTCAAGTCGCACCAGGGTATCGCCGGCTGCTACCTGCTGGCCTTCCATTACATACCACTTTGCAATGCGACCCGCTATCACAGTATTGATTTCCTGCGCCCTATCTTCCTGCCTTAAGGTGGTGACTTTACCCTTTGATCGGATGTTTTGAGTCCAGGGTAAAAACAAACAGATGGCAATGACAAACATCATTGCCAAAGTCCAGCGGATGAGACCAGTTTCTTTCTTGATTTTATAGACCCTGGAAAATGAGGAAAACGAACCTCGATGTAACGTAAGCTCCCTGTCTGATACGATGTATTTGTATTTCATTTTATTATCCATTGTTGAGGGTAATGACCTGGTCAAACATTTGTTTAACCCGATTGTCCAATTCCGGTGCGCTGACTACAAGGGTCAGCTCTTTTTGTTTGAGATAATTGAGCAAGCGCAATACCTCTTCATCGGTAAGATGGTGAAAGGGATCCTCCAGTAAGATGAGACCTTTGTTGCCCAAAAGTGCTCTGGTAAGTAAGATGGCATTTTTTAGAGGTGCATCTGCCTTGTATCCCCTTGGTCCCAGTTGGGTATCAAAGCCATTTTTAAATTTCTGAATGGCCTTCATCAAGCCTGTCAGGTGGGCCAGTTGCATCAGCTGTGCTGGTTCCGATGGCTCATTGCCCATGGTAATGTTTTCGAGGATGCTACCCTCAAACAGGCCACTGGTTTTGCCCATCCAGCCTGTATTTTTTCTGAGCTGCGCCGGAACAAAACTGGTGCTAGGCAGTCCATCTATGCGGGCATGGCCTTCGATGGGATCAATGAGACCCGTTATCAGCGGCATTTTTTGTGAAAGGTAGCCTGTGGGGGTGATCCAACAAGACCAGGCACCTGCTTCCAACTCCCAGCTACCTTCTGCATTGTCAAATGGTTGGAGAGAAATTGCCGGGGGCAAATCTGCAAATTGGCGTTGAAAGCTTCCGGGATGTGCCTCCGGCAGCGCGACCAGTTTTTCGAGTTTTTCAAGGGCTACCAAAGCGTTGTACACCTTGTCGAAGTTGCCGATAAACTTTTCCACCGAATTGATAATCGCAATTATGACCAGGTCGGCTGCTATGAATTGACCGATGTTGATCTGCTGATCCACCAACAGGAAAACACCCAGTATGAGCATGATGGCAATGATGCTTATTTTAAATACAATGAGGCTCCAATACTGGAATTTGAGTACCACAAAATGACGGGTTCTGTGTTTGAGGTATTGACCTACCAGGTAGTCGGTCTGGTGCATGTGCCAGTCGTCATACGTTTCTGCCTTAAAATCAAGAATGGATGAAGAGAGGTCTTCAAACCATGAAGTAAGCGCATATTTTGCATCACTGGTATCAACTGCCGAAGCCAGACCCTGTGCAGCAGTAAACCTGAGTATGAGCAACACAATGATGAACATGATCAAACCAAAGCCCAGGAACAAAGGGTGGTAAAACGACAACAAAAGGGTACCAAATAAAATTTGCACCAATGCTGCAGGCAGGTCTATGAGCAATTTCTGGAGGCTTTTTTGCAAAGCAGATACTTCCAGAAAACGATTGACCAACTCGGGCAAGTGATATTTTCTGGCCTTACCCAAATCCAGTGTCATCAGTTTGTGACTGAATTCAAAGGCATACCTGACATAGATTTTTTGTTCTATCTTTTCAATGTGCTCCATTTGTCGCACCTGGAGCACTCCGTTGACAATCACCCCCAATAACACAAGAACAATAAGTACTATGATAGAAGTGCTCACACTGCCGGCCATCACAAAACCTACGATGGACTGGATGCCGAGGGGCAATGATAAAAATACAAGTCCTGAAAAGATGGCAAAAAAATAGACCGCCAGCACATCTTTTCGATCGAGCCTGATGGTGCGAAACAGTTTTTGCAGGGCAGCAGTATAGGTAGTGCCAGATTTGATGGGTGGTAATTCGTTTTCCATGCCACAAATATAGCAGTATCTTTTATTAAGATAGTATTACTATTATTTTAAAATAGTGTTAATGTTTTTTGGTATACTTCACTATAAATAATAAAAAGACTTAACTTTGTACTATAAAAGCCCTGCCATCATGGATTTTCAGCTTTCGTTTAAAGTCAGTGACAAAATTTACCTCAAGGATCCTGCTTCCTCAAACATTGGGAGAAAGATCGTTGGGCATGGTATTAAAATGATGCATGAACTTGGTTTTGAGACCTTTACGTTTAAAAAGCTGGCTGTTGAAATTGAGGTCACCGAAGCAACGGTGTATCGATATTTTGAAAACAAACACCGCCTCTTGTTGTACATCCTCAACTGGTATTGGTCGTACCTGGAATTCCTGGTCATGTTTAAGGTTCAGGGCAGCAATGAGGCGAGGGAAAGATTGGATCAAATCCTGGTTTTGCTGACCGGCCCTTTGCCAACGGTAAGTGGTGGGACTGAATTTGACCAAAAACTGCTGTACGAAATTGCTGTATCCGAATCGACCAAAACCTTTTTGGTTAAGGATGTAAATGAAATCAACAAACACAATGCCTTTAAACCATATAAGGACCTTTGCAACACCATTGCTTTGATCATTGGCGAAGCAGACCCCTGTTATCCTTACCCGCATTCGCTGGCCAGCACGCTGGTAGAAACAGCACATGCACAACATTATTTTGCCAGCCATCTGCCTAGGCTCACAGATCTGACTCAACACGATCGCCACACCTACACATTGGCTTATTTGAGGGACCTCGTATCCAAATTGCTCAAATAAAAAAGGCAGGCCTTTTAGAGACCTGCCCCGGTTTTCATCGTGTTTAAAAGTATTATGCTGTTTTACCCCGTCCCAGGTACCAGGCAGCTGCTGCACCCGATACACCACTGCAAACCGCATTGGCAACCATGTCGATAAGGGTATTTTGCATTGAAGAAAAAGTATACATGGCCACCAGACCCGCGCCCATGCTCAACGAAACAATAGCAGCAATAATTGCACTCTGCATGCCACCACTTTGCCAGGTAGAAATACCCATTTTCATGAGACAATACGCCAAAAACAGACCCCAGGCAAGGCAACTCAATACCATCATGCCCATATCCATTTCTTCAGGCTTACGTCCAATAAGTTCTTTCATGCCATCTGCCAAAGGCATGGCGTCGGCTAAAAGAATGCCGTATACGAGCCATCCCAAAAAGAAGTAAATTATTCCAGCGATCACTGTTGCAACGATAAGTTTGGTCCAGTTCATTGTAAAAATGTTTTGATGCATAAATGTAACAGTATTTTTATTTTAATATTAAACTAATTACAATATTTTATTGGTTTTATTAAATTTTAATCAATATTTTAATTTTATCTTGTTTCTTCATACAAAACACATCGATTTACTTAATCTTATTAATAATATGCACACTTTTTTGCCGTCTGATGAATATTGACCTTATTTTACAACCCAAAACAGGGAAATGGCGGCTTTAAAAGACATGTTTGACAAACAATGGGTAAACCGGCTGGCGGCAGCAATACAACTCCACTACCCTGAATTCAACAAAGCAGCTTTCTCAAAAAATACCGTTAATGGCTTTGCACCGCTTGAACTCAACGACCGGATGCGACACACAGCGACTACCTTGCATCAATATTTGCCCGGGCCGTATACTAAAAACATTGAAATCCTTAAAAAAGTGGTGTTGGATCTCCCGAAAGGCTATACCAACCTGGTTTTTCCAGATTATGTGAGTCAGCATGGTCTATCAGATTTTGACACGTCGATGGATGCCCTGCATTACTTTACACGATTTGGTTCCTCAGAGTTTGCCATCCGGCATTTTCTAAAAAGGGATTTTAAAAAAACGCTCTCGGTTATGAAAAAATGGGCAGGAGATGAAAATGAGCACGTTCGCAGACTCGCCTCAGAAGGCAGCAGGCCCCGATTGCCGTGGTCGTTTCAATTGCCGGCTGTTATTGAAAAACCCAGCCATACCCTACCCGTTCTTCAGGCTCTGGTATTTGATGATTCACCTTATGTAAACAAATCAGTGGCCAATCACCTCAACGACTTTTCAAAAGATCATCCTGATTTGGTAATTCAATTTGTAAAACAAAATTTCGGAAAAAAAACGGCCACCGACAAATTGCTTAAACACGCATGTAGAACCTTGCTAAAGTCGGGCCACTCAGAAGTACTTGCCATCTTTGGCACGGCATCAAGCCACGATTTGCAGCTGAACAACTTCGAAGTGCACACGCCAACAGTTTCTATGGGCAACCTCCTTAGTTTTACTTTTACAGTGATCAATACCGGAAAAAAAATCCTTGATGTGCGGTTGGAATTTGCCCTTTACTTTTTGTTGTTGAACGGCAGCCATTACCGTAAAGTGTTTAAAATATCGGAGAGGAAGCTTACTCCATCTACCGACATGGTCATTCAAAAATCATTTTCCTTTCGTCCCATCACTACCCGTCAATACAGACCAGGGCTGCACCGGGTGGGCATCATTGTCAATGGTGTGGAACTGGCTTGTGCCGATTTTCAACTGCTGCCTTAAACAAAAGATCACAATTTCACAAACCTCCCCAAATAATGATGATGCTTGCAATTGTATAGAAAATACATGCCGTTGCTAAGCCTGCTTACCTCAAAATAAAGACGTCCTTCATCCCTCCTGCCGGTTAATTGTTCTACAAAATTACCCTCCATATCGTATATGCAAATACTTTCTCCAACTTCAGTATTTGACATCAATACAATTTCGCTGGCAGCCGGATTGGGATAAATTACCACCTTTACGTCGGGAGCAGGTATTTCTGTATTGGAAATTACGGTTCTTATTTCCCAGGCGCCCAGGCTCGGCACTGGCCTGTAGGGCTTGCCTTCGATGTCTTTTATGGGGCTGCCCTGGTAGCTTAGCCCTTTGCCAATAGCCGGACTGGTGATTTGCAATACATAAAGTGAATCTTGCACCAATAGTGGATCTCCAACCCAATTGTTTGATTTGGTTCCTGGCAGCTGGGGCCCTGTCCAGCCGGCTTGAGATGTTTTGTACCACAGGTTGTGTTCAAAGGCAAAGGTTTCCGGTGCCGTATTGGGGCCAATGTTGACCTCAACATTTACCCGCTGGTCGACTACGATGATGTTGTTGAAAAAACGGTTGTTGCCACACGGTACAAAACGGGTGGGGTCTACTGTTTCCTGCAAAATTCTGGCTACCCATTTGGTGGGCAGCAGTAGTGTATTGTTGGACACCTCTACCTGAGTAGAACCTACATATGCTATGGGAGCTTCGGATCCTGTAATAACATTGGCGATCACCTTTATTCTGGCTGCCTCGTATTTTGCATCGATGGGCCTGAAAAAAGACAAGCCTGTGCTGCCACCCAGGTTGAGTGCCCTCGCTCCGCCATTGTTAAAAATATTCCTGGTAATCATCAGGTCGGCTGACCCTCCTTTGGCCTGGATGCTGTTGCTACCCAGCTGTGAGAAGCTACAATCTTCAATGGTTCCAAAGTGACAGCCCACCATGTCGATACCACTGCCCCCGGCCGCTCCGTTGCGAAAAACACAATGGCTCACCCAAAAGGAATCGATGCCTGATAGTTTCAGCAAATCGTTGTTGCCAGTGGCATTGATATTTTCAAAGACACAATTTTTTATTCGTATGTGGCTTGAAGGAGATTCATAACTACCTCCGTCATCGAGGTTCATGCCATTGCCTGTTTGACCCGAAATTACAAATCCATCGATGCACACATACCTTGCATCAGAAAATTGAATGCTGTTGCCTCCCCCAACAATGGTAGTGTGTCCGGGTTGTGCTGCCAGGATGCAGATCCATGCCTGAGCTGAGCCTTTTAAGTTTTGGATGTACATGCCCCCGGAGATGGAAACATCATAACACAAAATAGTATCTCCCCCTACCGCCACGGATGCCGCTGCTGTGATGGTGGCGTACGTTTTGCCCATGCCCGTTGGCAGGATGCGACCATAACTAATATCTATGTTTAAAAAAACCAAAAAACTGGTGGTTAAAAGTATAATCCTAGTCATGGTTAAGTTGTTTTTACAAAGATAGTTTTTTGGATTTACTAATTTACTAATGCTTGCCCCTGCAGCAGCGAAGATGGTGTAGGGGTACTGATTCTTGCCCCTTCAGCTGTGAAGCTGGTGTGAAGGTCCGATTTTTAATGTTTAGATTGGTACCATAAAACACTCCTTCTTCATTTTTAAAAGATAGGAAAAAGGGCCAGTGGCCTGTATTCTTCGTAGCCCCAACGCCAGCAAAGCTGGCG
>ERZ724521.101-NODE-101-length-32054-cov-11.716491_pt1 | contig 32054 bp, 28 predicted proteins | sample MGYA00376054_ERZ724521 | MGnify/ENA primary metagenome ERZ724521 (study PRJEB28724, sample SAMN07190883) | activated sludge metagenome | isolation source: activated sludge of sewage treatment plant in Hong Hong | place: Hong Kong | collected 2016-03-17 ... | reverse complement strand
AAAGACTTTTCCAAAGCCAACAAATACCTGCTTTCCTCACTTTCTGTGGGAGATGATATACCTTACGACGAAGAAAGGAGAGACACTTACCGTTCTTTGGCTGCTGTTGCCAATGCCAGAGCACAACACAAAGAAGCCTATGAATATTCGATGAAACTCAACCGGCTCAATGACAGCATCCTCAATTACGACCGTGTCAAAGCCATCAACGACCTTTCTATCAAACACCAGGCCGATGAAAAGTCAAAGGACATACGCATTCTAGAAATTGAAAATAAATCCGTACTTCAAAAAATACTACTCACCCGAAGTGCACTTTATTTTGTAGCCGCCGGTTTTTTCCTGCTTTTGGTAGCTCTTTATTTTATCATTCGTTTTTATTCCGAAAAAATAAAAGCGGAAAAAATAATGAATGAACAGCAGCATGAAATTGACCAACAGAAAATCAGAGAGCTTGAAGACAATATCAAAATTTCTTCCATGCAATCCATGATTGTTGGGCAGGAAAAAGAAAGACAGCGCATCGCCGTTGACTTGCACGATTCGCTTGGCGGCTTGCTAAGTGCCGTTAAATTGCAATTCGACAACGTGAGGGCCAAACTCAACGGACACATGCAGCTCGACCAATACCAGCACGCTACCAAACTCCTGGATACAGCAGTAGAAGAAGTAAGAAATATTTCCCGAAACCTGCAGCCGGGAGCACTCAAAGAGTTGGGCCTCATCTCAGCCATCAAAGATTTGATCAATCGATTCGAAGGTGAAGCGTATCCGGAAATTTTTTTCCAATACTACAACATCGATGACAAACTGGATGACATGACCGCTCTAAGCATTTACCGCATCATCCAGGAATTAATCACCAATACCATCAAACACGCCACTGCGCATGAAATTCTCATCCAACTTTCTATCGAACAAAATGACATCGTTGTAGAATACGAAGACGACGGCAAAGGATTTGACCCATTGCAACTCACGGGAAAAAAAGGCATGGGTGTAGACAACATTCAGTCGAGGGTCAACTACCTGAAAGGATCCCTTTCATTTAACAGCAAAGAAAATGAGGGCGTTTCCTACCTCATCAGAATTCCTTATTATAAACAGGAAGCCGCAAATGTTTAATTTGCCTAGTCCCGTCCACGAAGTTATTTATCCCCCGTTTTCGTTTCGCCTGCTGGTAAAAAGAGATGACTTGATTCACCCCTTAATTTCGGGAAACAAATACCGCAAACTGAAGTACAACCTTATAGATGCGAAAGCCAACAATTCAAAAGGCATCATTAGTTTTGGCGGGGTTTATTCCAACCATCTCCATGCATTGGCTGCTGCCTGCCATTATGAAAATCTGCCCTGCACTGCCATCGTCAGAGGAGAAAACCATACGCCTCATCCTACACTTGATTTTTTGAGATCCCACCATGTCAAGCTTCATTTTGTAAGTCGTGAAGCATACAGATTGAAAAATCAACACCCGGAAATTCAGGCCATCATGCAATTGTACCCCAATTATATGCTCATACCCGAAGGGGGCAGCAACCATCTGGCACTGAAGGGGGTAGAGGAAACCATCTCTGAAATTTCAACACAAAATGTGAACGTTGATTATATAGCAGTAGCTGCCGGTACCGGTGCCACAGCTGCCGGTCTATTGAGAGGTATTCAAAATGCAAACCTGCCAACACAACTCTTGGTGGTGAGTGCATTGAAAGGCACTTTTTTGAAAACATCCATAGCCTCAATGGCCGGTGCCAGTGAACAGGATTTTGTTTTCTCTGATGATTACTGCCTGGGAGGCTACGCAAAAACAACTAATGAATATCTCAAATTCCTGCTTGACTTTGAGAAAGTAAGCGGTATTGAGATAGATCCTGTTTACAATGGTAAATTGTTGTGGGGTCTGAAGGCTTTGCAGCAAATGGGCTTTTTATCTCAAAAACACACCGTACTTTGGATTCATACCGGAGGTTTGCAAGGAAAGGCTGGTTTTGAAAATCAGTTAAATGCCATCAAAGCTGAGATGTCACAAATAGGTTAGCTGCTATCCTGTCTGCCATGATTTTACCCTTCCTGTTTAGTTTAACCACACCTGCTTCAATGTCCACATGATCAGCAATCCACGGATCTCGGAGGCTTGCATAGACCTCTTGTGCCAGCATGTCACCAAATTTTTCCTCCAGCATTTTCATGTCCAGTCCCCAGGAGGTACGCAACCTTGTCATGATCATCTCATTACATTGGTCGACCGCAGAAAGCACCTCCGTTTCCACCGCCAACTCATCATTGACCATAGCCCTTATGTACTTTGCATTGTTGGCTACATTCCAGCTGCGTTCCTTGCCATTGTAGGAATGAGCTGCTGGTCCAATTCCCAGGTAGGGCTTGCCTTTCCAATAGTTGCCATTGTGAACGGCTTCATAACCGGGTTTAGCAAAATTTGAGATTTCGTACTGCTCATAACCTGCCTGCGAAAGCATATCTACCATCATGTAAAACTGGGTACTTGCCTTCTCTTCATCTATTGCCGACATTTTCTGGTGTTTATGCCATCTGCCAAAGACTGTATTTTCTTCGATGGTTAGACAATATGCCGATATATGCGGCACACCGGCTTCAATCACCCTTTGAAGGTTCTGTATCCACATCTCATCAGTAGTGGTCGGAGCAGCATAGATGAGATCAAGGGTAACATTTTGAAATCCGGCCTCACGTATCAGGTCAAGGCTTTTTAGGGCATGATTTGCATCGTGGGCGCGGTGCATAAATTCCAGATCTGCATCAAAAAAAGATTGAACACCCAACGAAAGTCTGTTGATACCCAAGTGCTGGAGTCCCTGCAAATAAGAGCTATCAATATCATCAGGATTACATTCCAGGGTGATTTCTGCATCGTGTCCTATAACAAAATAACTTTTAAGGGCATCCATGATTTGAGCCAATTGGCCAATGGATAGGATTGACGGAGTGCCACCTCCAAAATAGAGTGAGTCCAACTTTCGTTCTTCCAGATAATTATGCCTCAATTGGATATCTTTGCATATGGCAGCCACCATTTGATCCCGGTTGTCCAATTGTGTAGAAAAATGAAAATTGCAGTAATAACAAGCCTGCTTACAAAATGGAATGTGGATATAAATACCTGCCATTGAAACATCTGCCAGTTTTTTGTGCCGGGCGCAGGCGTCTGAAGCTATTCATGCTCTTTTTCCTGAACCTCACTGCTATAATGGCGCAACAAAGATACAAAGTTGTTGTCATGCAACCAGCAGACAAGGCGCCGATCTCCCTGCCTGGTATACAGAACCATGAAAATTACGATTCCACCTTTGTAGTACAGGCAGCCAAATCTTTTGTACAAAAATCAAGGGCCGAAGGCTTTCTGTATGCCAACCTTGATACACTTTACACGGCACACGATACTTTTTTTGTAAACCTTTATAAAGGCAACCGATGGTTTAGGGTTTGGCAACATGGCAACAATCAAAAGTCATTGCTACCGACCGACGATTATAAAAATTCATTCCCCACCGATTCCGCTACCTTCATTCAGATGGGCAAAAAGTGGCTCGATCCTTATCTCAACCACGGCTATCCTTTTGCGGCAGTAGAATTCAATACATCCACCAATTTTAAAGACAGCTTGCAATATACACCCACTGTACAGGCAGGCAGGTATTTCACATTCGACACCCTTTCGTTGAGTGGCAATTTGAAGGTAAGCAAAAAATTTTTACAGCTCTACCTCGACATCCTGCCCGGACAGCCATACAACCAGGCCAGGGTTGAAGAAGCGGCAAGAATGATCAACGATCTGTCTTTTGCCATCACCGACTCGCTGCCTTCCGTTTATTTTTATTCAGAAAAAGCTACCATCCAGCTTTATGCCGGCCACAAACAGGCAAGTCGTTTTGATTTTATTCTGGGTCTGGCTCCAGCCACTTCGGGTTCAGGATTTTCTGTAAATGGCGAATTGACAGCCGACCTCGTTAACCGTTTTGCAAGAGGAGAATCAATCAACCTCCGTTTTAAGCGACTCAGCCTTGAAGACCAACTCATCCAGGTCAATTTTTCTTATCCTTACCTTCTGGCAACTCGTTTTGGCTTTGATGGCAGCTTTGGTATAACCCGCAACAGAAGCCTTTCTATTGATGCATATGGAAGTGCAGGTTTACAATTTCTTATTTCAGGAAAAAAATCCCTGAAATTGTTGTGGACCACCAAGTCATCTAGCCTGACCTCCATTGATACAGTAGCTGTAAAAAATACGGGCAAGTTGCCGCAAGTGTTGGACTATAAGCTCAATGGCTTGTCTTTTTCTTTTTTCAACCGGAACCTCGATTATAGATTCAATCCAAAAAAAGGATATGAATTTGAAGTGCAAACCAATGCTGGCTTTAGAAAAATTGTCCCCAATGTATCCATTACCCAATTAAATGACGATAAGTATGATTTCTCAAAGGCGTATGATACGCTTACCTTGGTTCAACTTCAGACTGCCATTACAGCAACCGCAGCATGGTATCAACCCCTCAAAAACTGGGCAACCATCAAAGGTCAGTTATACACAGGCACCCTCATTCAAAAAGGCAAAGAAGTAGAAAACGAAGCATTCAGGCTGGGTGGCCTTAAAAACATGAGGGGTTTTCAGGAGTTGAGCATCCTGGCCAGGCGTTTTGCCATCTTTACGCTCGAAGGCAGGGCCATCCTGGATCGCAACTCTTTTTTGACGCTCCCTTTCTTTGATGTGGCAAGAATAAAAGTAAGTGCCAATGGCAGCTCCACCTGGAAAACAGCCATGGCTTTGGGCATGGGGCTCAATTTTAGCACCAGGGCCGGCATTTTCAATTTCACCATCGCGGCAGGAAACAATTTTCAGGGACTGCCATCCTTTGGCACCACCCTTGTTCATTTTGGTTACCTCAATGTATTCTGATGCTGATCCTTTTTGTCATCCTGTATTTTGCTGTAACCCTGGCCATCGGTTTTTATGCCAACGCCCATATTACTGGTGGACGCGATTTTATCAATGCCGGAAGAAATCTTCATCCCGTTGTCAATGCTTTCGCGCTGTTTGCTTTGTGGTTTGGCTCAGAAACCCTTTTTGGAGCCAGTGCCGAATTTGCTGAATCCGGTCTGGCCGGCATCATTGAAGACCCATTAGGTGCTATTCTTTGCCTGCTGTTGGTGGGCTTGATTTTTGCGCGCAGAATGTATAGACTAAATTTTCTGACCCTGGGCGACCTTTTCCGCCATAGCTACGGACCAAAAATTGAAATGATTGCATCCATCCTTATGACCCTTAGTTTTGTGGGTTATATTGCTGCTCAGCTGCTGGCTCTGGGCATGATGCTCCAAATGTTGCTCGGCTGGTCGTTGCCTTTGTGCATGCTGATGGCCCTGGGCATTGTGTTGCTTTATACCACATCAGGGGGCATGTTGGCTGTGTCTCTTACCGATTTTTTCCAAAGCGTGATGATAATAATTGGTATTACTATCATAGCCGTTTATCTCACCCCACATAACATGGACGCAAAACAGATCGTGGCTTCCCTTCCCGATAGCCACCTGCAATTCTGGCCAGAAAATCATATTACCTCATGGCTCAATTGGCTGGCAGCCTGGATGGCACTTGGCATAGGCAGCATAGTTTCTCAGGATGTGTTCCAAAGGGTAAATGCCGCCAGAAACGAAAACGCTGCCAGGTCTTCCAGCTTGGCAGGCGCAGGTCTTTATGCTTTGTTCTCCATCCTACCCATATACATTGTCTGGATGATCAACCTGCAACATCCTCATATCAATACCCATTTACAAATGTCACTGCCAAGGCTGGTCATGGAACAAATGCCGCTTGGCTTACAAATATTATTCTTCGGCTCTGTGGTAAGTGCTATACTAAGTACCTGCAGTGGAGCCATACTCGCCCCTGCATCTTTGCTGGCTGAAAACATCATTAAACCACTTTGGCCCCAAAAACTATCCGACTCAAAATTATTGCTGGTCACCCGTTTGAGCACTATTACAATGGGACTGCTGGCTTTATGGGTTGCCTTGGGCAGTGAGAAAATATTTGACCTGGTAGGCACCTCCAGTGCTTTTGGCGTGGTTTCTATTTTTGTACCTTATACGATGGCTTTATTCCGAAAATCCAATGACAAAGCAGCTGCCCTGACATCCATGCTTACGGGTAGCGCCATCTGGGCACTTTGTTATTTTATATTACATACCCAGGTAAATGCCACCATCTACGGCCTCGCGGCTTCCTGCCTTGGTTGGTGGGCTGGCAAATACCATCGCATTTTTAAATAACAGGCCCGACCAAAACCATGCTACATCTTTTAGAATGCTCATTGTCCAGCTCTTCGCTGAAAGTGTTATTCATGATTTTGCAATCATTTTATATAACAATCGTACTTATGAAGCTGAAAAAATCAGGTCAGGCTTAATACCTTGACTTCCACCCGTTGGTTTTTATTCCTGCCATCGGCAGTGGCATCGGATGCAATCTTCCTTCTTTTGCCGTAACCTTTGTAAGTCAGACGTTCCGGATTGATGCCTTTGGATACCAGGTAATCATATACCGCCTTTGCGCGCGCCGTGGAAAGTTTGTCGCAATAATCGTGGCTCGGCAAACCATTGGTATGACCACCTATTTCAATGCGTACTTTGTTGTGATTTTTTAAAAACCCAAATACTTCATCCAGCACTTCATAAGAACCTTTGTCAATGGCTGAGGTATCGGCTTTGAAGTATAAATTTTTTATCTCAATGGTACTACCAGCCTTTATCTTGTTGATATCGAGGTCTTCAAGAATTTTGGGTTTTTCTTCATTTTTGGTTAATACCTGATCCTTTGTCTTGGGCTTTTCTTTGGATTGTTCTACCCTGTTTTTTTTATGGGGAGGAAGTTCGTCTTTGGGCTCTGCCTTTACTATTGCACCCTGCTTGTTTACAACAGGTGGCAATACCTCATCACAATCCATTTCATCAAAATCTGTGAGATTGTCTACCAGGATATGACCGCAATATGGCACAAATGCCGGCGATTTGTAATAAGCTTCAATTAGAATGTATTTGTATTCTGCTTTTGGCTTTACTTTGAATTGGTAAGTTCGCCAATCGGAATGATTGACAGGAGCAGATTCTCCCAACAACTCTTTTTCACTGCACATGCCATTGCCACCCCATATCCTGAAAACCGCGGGTGTGACGTAGTTGGTCTCTTTGTCATTTACCCTTGACCTGCTTTCATAGTTGGCACTTTTTGCCATGTCGATGGTAAATTTATAACACTTCCCGGGTTTCAATGTACCGTTTAAACGCTGTGCAATGCCTTCATAAGTTTCATTATCTCTAACCACCATACCCAAATAGGTATTGCCATGTGACGGTGGTGTGGTATTGGACCAATAATTGCCGGGGTGAATATCGGGCGGTGTTTCATTGGGAAATCTTATCCCCCCGCAATCCGTCCAACCACTAATCGGCATCCGTGAATTGTTGACCCCCCCCATCCGTGGTATGTCCTCAAACGAACGGTTGGCAATGGCAATCTTGGTCTGACTCTGCAGCATTACAGGAAATAAAATCAGGATGGCAATCACCTTTCTCATCTTCAGTTGTAAACTTTGTACAATGGATTTAATCGCAAAAGTAGAATAAAATCTTTCCGAAAAACCCGACTTTAATGATTATTTAACGCTTATTTAGCCTGGAATGTTTCCTTCATCTTCCCCATCCATCGGCAAATTGACTCCTTCTGTCGAAAAAAGGGATGATGGCAACATTTGGAACAAACTTTTCTGCTCTGGGGGGGCAACACGCGTTTCGCCCGGGTAATCAGGATACTGAAATTGAAAAGAAAAACAATGCAAATAAATTCCTCCTTCTTTTTCTGACCTTTTGGCACCGTACTTCAAGTCTCCTTTGATGGCGTGACCAATGGCAGATAAATGGGCCCGGATCTGATGAAAGCGGCCGGTTTCGCATTCTATGACCAAACCGGTATAACGATCTCCCCTCCACACCACATCTGCATGGGTAATCGCCTCTTTACCCTGTTCGTCCAGGATCGCCTTTTGTCCTTTTTTTGCCAATGGAAAAACGATATCCATGTGGTCCTGTGTTATCACACTTTCTACTATAGCCACATACTTTTTTTGAATGCCTCCGCTTGCCTGTATGTTGGTAAGGCGTGCCGCCGCCTTTGGAGATCTGGCCAGCAATGTCAAACCACTCACCGGCTGATCAAGGCGATTGACTACATGCACTTCTCTTTTCTGCCGCTTCGCATAGTAATTGACCAGGTCTTGATCAGTACCTTGTACCGCCCACCCCGCAGGCTTATCAACCAATAAAAAATCGGCATGCCTGAATATTACCGTCGGCTCACTTGATTTCTTCATAGTCCGTATATTCTCCAGCCTTGTCCGTATATCCGGATCCCTTTTTATTTTTTTCTGCACTCCCTTGTTCCTGGCTGCCCTGGTTGAGGGGGGTAAATAGTATCCGCCTGAACACGTAACCCAAAATCAAAAGGATGAGTAAGTATTTAAACATTTATTCTCTTTTTAATTCCATTCTGCCATTCCACCAATTGGTTTCAATAGAGGCTCCATTGCGTTCATAAAAACGAATGGCTTCTTTATTCCAGTCCAAAACCTGCCACTTGGCTTGCCTGCACCCCTGCTTATGTGCCTCTTCCACAAACGCATCAAAAAGCATTTGTCCTATGCCCATATTGCGGTGGCTGTCTTTTACTATAAAATCTTCCAGATACAATGTGCGCCCATTCCAGGAAGAAAATATGGGATAATACAGCACCATTCCAACTACTTCTTCACCCGATTCCGCCAGTATTGCCTTTATGATGCCATCGTCGTATGACTTTTGATACTCCTCCAGACTGGCCCTTACCGCATCGGGTTCTTTCTCAAATACTGCAAGGTCCTTTACCAAGTCAAGTACTGCTGACAGGTCATGTTTTTCTGCTTGTCGAAGTGTTATCATCTTTCTGTTAATACATCAACAATTTTACCCCTCAAAGTCTTACCCAAAAATGGGTTGTTTTGTGATCGGGAATGGCTTTCATCAAATACAAACTCTGTATCCGGCTCAAAAAGGGTGAGATGGGCAGGAGCACCTGCTACAATGCCTTCACTGCCAATGCCCATGATGGCACGCGGACCGTAAGTGAGTTTATCAATTAGTGTTTCCAAATCTAGACCCGTTACAAAAGTATTGCAGGCCGCAAAACAAGTTTCAATGCCAGATGCTCCAAACTTGGCATATGGAAACTCAAGTTTTTTACCTTCTTCTTCGATCGGATAATGGTTACTCACAATGGCATCAATTGTGCCTTCCTTGAGCCCTTTGATCAATTCCTGCTGATCAGATTTTTTTCTAAGGGGTGGCATTACTTTAAGGTTGGTATCAAATTGTTCAAGAGCCTTGTCTGTGTAAATAAGATTGAGGTAGGGCACTGTGGAAGTCAATTGACCCATTGGATTTTTTCGCGCTTCCTTTAGTATTTTAACAGATTCTGCCGCGGTGATGCCATACACACACAACCTCGATTGGGTATATGCCAATAGATCCAAATCTCTTTTCAATCCAATCACCTCAGCTGTAGACGGCATGCCCCTCATGCCCAGCATTGTGCTCATCTCTCCTTCATGCATTTGCGCCTCCTGGGTAAGGTGTTTTTCTGAAGGATGGTGGATGATTAAGCCATTAAAAGTCTTTACATACTCCAATGCCCTGGCTAGTAATCCAGCATGAGAGACCGTTTTTAGACCGTCGCTAAAAGCTGCAGCACCTGCCATATATAAGTCATACATCTCGGTGATATCAGCACCCGCATTGTCCGTGCTGAGTGCCGCTATGGGATAAACCACCACCTGATGGCTTTTGGCTTTTTGTTTTATAAAATGTAAATCAGCCTTACTTTGGATGGCAGGTAAAGTATTGGGAAAAGGTGCCAATACACCATAACCTCCTGCTTTCGACGCTCTTGCCAGTGACCCCCAATCTTCGCGGTGCTCCAGTCCGGGTTCGCCGGTTTGTGTGCCCAAATCCATCCAGCTTATACTGGCGTGCAGATCTTCACCCTGAATGATTTTGACACTGGATGCCGGATTGATGCTGGACTTAATTTCTGCTATGCGATTATCCAGGACAAGGATGTCTACTACTTTGTTGTGATACTTTGAAGGTGCATCCACCACCTTCACTTTTTTTATTAAACACTTAGTTGCCAATGCCTATCCGTTTTTTACCAATCTTATGATCAATATTTCTGCCAGCAAAAACATTAGTGCCGCCAGCAAAAACCACCTCCACAATACAATGCCTTTATCTTTTTCTCCCACAAAATCCTGAATGCCTTCCTGACCTTCAAAATTTAATATATTCACGGCATCATTTTTTACCTGATCCCTAAGCGCTGTTTCTGCGTACAAATCCAGGTCTGACTCTTGCCGATCATAGTTGAATGCCAACTTCTCCTGCACTCTTTCTCCCAAAACTACATCATAAAAGCCGGCCCTCATCACCTGGTGTTTTACATCCAGAACCAACTTTCTGCCAAAGCCTTGCTGCGACGGGATAAATTCACTCGCTCCTTTCAACTTGTAAACCGCTTCACCGTTGGTTTTTTGATTCTCTATTTCAATTAAATTGTCCTTTCCAATGAAATAATCAAGTCTAGTACCTTCGCTTTTAACCAGAGCCATGCGATAAAGCAAGGGTACAAATATTTCTGCCAGACTCGCAAGGTCATTGTATTCTGTGTTGAGGTTGGAAGCACAAACATACAATTGGCCTTCCCCAACCGGACTCCTATACAGATATGGACTGCCGTCTCTGTAAGAAAGTATGGAAAGTGATCCGGCAGATGCCGTTTGTCCAAAATTGTAGGCACCCTTTGTGGTTGGTAAATGCAAGTTACTCTCAGTTGCCGAAAAAACGTCTGAAAAAACAAAATCCCGCGTGTTGAGGGTGGACACTTTTTTCTCCTGGGCTACCCATGATTGCAATGTTCTCGATCCCGACCTCGAAAGCAAGGCGTTGTAACTAGCAATATCTGCATCCTTACCTGGCAGTAATGTAACTTTTCCTCCAGTTTCAATGAATTTGTACAATTCATCAATGAGCCCTGAACTTAGCGAACGAACTGAGTTCAACAAAATGAGATCATAGTCCTTGAAACCCTGATATTGGGTCCTGGCCACCTCCTGATTGTCGAACTGAAAATATTGTATTCCCCCAAACAATGCCTGCAGGTAACGATCGGGTGCTGCTTCATTGATGGCAAGTACCTTTACCTTTTCTTTGACCAAAAAACTCAGGTACAAGCTGTCGTCAAACTGAACCGGAAAATCTTTGATGCGAAGTACTGCTTCATGAATGCCGGTTTTAAGTATGTTGAGCGGTATGGTGTCTACAATGCTAGATCGGGGGGGAATGGAAAGTAAACCCGTTGGCTTTTCCTGTCCATCTTTAAAGATGGAAGCATTCATATCTTCAACCGCTTCATCGGCATGATTGGTATATTTTACTACCAACCTATTGGCTTCTCCAATGATAGGCACAGGAGCAGAAAACCAGGCACTGTCAATGCTTACATTTTTGGCAATGGAATGTTGAATCGGAAGCAAATTCAATTCAGTAAGTGAATCTTTCCATATGCCAATGTCTGTGGTTGATTTTTGAAAATCAGAGATGATAAACAAAATGTGGTGATCTCCCTTCAAAACCTGCTTCTGCCTGTTGATTACTTTTGAAAGTTTTTGAACCGAGGGCGTAATCTGAATTTCATCCACCAACGCCAGGGCTTCATCCTTGCTGACCAAACGCTGGTGCCTTCCTTCAAAATCAGCTGTCAAAATCTGGAAACGGCTGTCCTCTCCATAAGCATTTACAATCTTAACTGCCCGCTCTTTAGCAAGATCCAGCAGCGGAATGTTTTCTTTTTCAGCAGCCATGCTGAAAGAATTGTCTATGTAAATGCTTACTGCCTTGTCACCGGTCTTTATGTTTTCTCCGGTTGGTAAAAAAGGTTGGGCAAACGCAAATACCAAACAAGCAACTGCAGCCAGTCTCATGGCCAAAATCAACAAGTTCTTGAGCTTGTTGCGTGAGGAAGTTTCTTCTTTGATTTCTTTCAGAAACTTTACATTGGTAAAATAAATGCGCTTGAACCTCCTGAAATAAAACAGGTGAATGATCACCGGGATGGCCAAGGCCAGCAAGCCCCACAAAAATCCTGGATATAAAAACTGCATAGTAGAACAAAAATACAAAAAACCACTGTATTGTTGGGGCTAAAACGATGTGAAGCCCACTTTTAGCGCATTGAATGTCATTGGGCAGCCAATGCCGATTTGTTGGTTTTTACCGGTCACCAAATTTTTTAAGGCGTTTCTGTCCCTCAGCCGGAATTTGCTTTTCAGTATTTGCTTTTTTGAAAAAATCTTTCCCCAATGCTGTTGGCTTTTGTGCCCTGCCCTGCGGTGAAGGCGACTTTCTCTCCGGAGCAGGACCCCGCTTGTATACAATCAAACCATTGAGGAAATTGCGCAGTACCTGATCACCAGCCTCTACGTAGCCCGGGTGATCTTCATTGCGAAACAAATCGTTGAGAGCACCTTTGGTCATCTCAAAGCCTGCCAAGGATAATATTTCAAGAATATCGGTATCTTTCAATTGAAGTGCTATTCGCAATTTCTTCAGTATCTCGTTGTTGGTCATCGTTTGGTCGGTTTTATACTTCTGTTTGGTTCTGAAGGGTTTCACCATCAAGAGCCATTATTTCTGCAACCTGAATGTGTATGTTTTTACAGATTTGATCCAGGGGCAGGTCATTGGCATCCACACCAAATGGATCTTCTATTTCTTCGGCTATCATTTCTATGCTTACAAAAATGTAAAACAAAGCAGCCACAATGGGCATTGCCCAATAACCAAACTCCCTTACAAAACCAATGGGCATAGTGAAAACATACAGGAAAATTACTTTCTTAAGAAAGATGTTATAGGAGTAGGGAATGGGCGTATTTTTTACCCGCTCGCATGCTCCGGTAGTGTCTGTCAGACTTTGCAACTGCGTATTCAACATCAGCAATTGATGACCGTTGATCATTTGTCTTGCATGCATTTCGTTGGCTTGTTGATAAAGTGCAGTTGTAACGGCATTTGGCAAATGTGTTGCCCTATCGTAATAAGTCCCATCGTATTTTCCGGTAAGTTCAAAGTCTTCATGGTTCCTAATGCTTCTCAAGTGGTCTCTTAAAGACCTGGAATAATTGGAAATCAAGGCAGAAAATATCGTCCTATAGCCAATGTCATCTGTCATGGAAGCAATTTTCATAGTCAGGTTCCTGGAGTCGTTGACCACTGCTCCCCACAATTTTCTTCCTTCCCACCATCGGTCGTAGGCTGTATTGGTCCTGAACACCAACAACAAAGACAAAACAAAACCAACAAGGGAATGAATGGCAGTTGAATTCTTGAATTCAACCTTTAAAATATCATTTTCCAGATAGGCTACGGCACCTGTAAAAATAGCTACACCCAGGATGCCGGGCAAGGTGCGTCTGAATGTGTCGCTCTGGTGAAAGGCAAAAATAAGGCGCCACCACTCTTTGGGGTTGTACAATACCATTATTTCTGTATTTTCAAACTAAGATCGAGACAGCCGGCAGAATGGGTCAAAGCCCCCACCGAAATAAAATCTACTCCGGTTTCAGCTATCTTACGAACCGTTTTCAAGTTGACCCCGCCACTGGCTTCTACTTCATATTTTTTTTGGATCGTTGCCACCGCCTCTCTCATGATCGGTATTTCAAAATTGTCGAGCATGATGCGACTTACACCCCCTCTTTCCAAAACTTCGTGCAGTTCAACAAGGTTTCTCACTTCTACGGTTATACCCAATTGAAGGTTATTGTTGGTCATATATTCGTGTACCCTGTCAATGGCTCGCGTGATGCTGCCGCAGCCATCCACGTGATTGTCTTTGATCATGATCCAGTCATAGAGCCCATCCCGGTAATTGTCACACCCTCCAATTCTCACAGCCCATTTTTCCAAAAACCGCATCAACGGCGTTGTTTTACGGGTATCCAATATGGTCACCGGCAGGTCTTCTACTTCTGTTGCAAATCGGGAAGAGATGGTTGCTATACCACTCAGCCGCTGCATCGTATTGAGCACAAGTCGCTCTGCCTGCAAAAGCACTCTTGTATTGGCTACAATTTCAAATGCAATGTCTCCATACTTTACATCAGCACCGTCGGGCAACAGTTGGGAAAACTTGCTTTCAGGATCCAACAAACGAAAAACCCTGCGTGCAAATGCTATACCCGCTATCACACCATCGTCTTTTACCAGCAATTTCGCTTTTTTAACTGAATCTGCCGGTATGCATGCCAATGAGGTATGATCCCCGGAACCTATGTCCTCTTTTAATGCGGCTACGATAAAAGCATCCAGTTCTGTATCCCTAATTCCTTCCATTTTTCTTTTTTTGCAATGCAAAAATACGCTTTTCCACGCTCTCTTTGTTTTCTGTTACTCTCTGATGCTTAACTGCTTAAATGTGCGTTTTTCTGAAATCGGAATTATATTTTATTTTTTCAAAAAAATCAACACAATATATTGATATTTAACCTGTTAACATTGTGTTAAAAAATAGAATTTTTAAACCAAGATCAATTTTACATCGTTTATCTGGAAAATCCGCGAGACGATGAAACCATTTTTTTCTTATCTATTGGCCGGCATGACCGGTGGTCTGGTGAGCCTGGCCGTTGTCCAATGGACCAAAAATGAGCCCGCTAAAACGGATGAAAAATACAATGCACGACTTGTTTCTGCTCCCACTACTTCTGTAGCCGTAACCGGCCCTGATTTTGTACACGCTGCCAAGGTAGCAACCGCCGCTGTGGTTCACATCTACGCTGAGGAGAGCGAGGAACAAGCCATAGCCAACAGCAGAAAAAAAAGAAACCCTTATTATCTGGATTTCGATGATTTCTTTGGCTCTGATTTTTTCAATAGAAATTATTACCGTCGCCAAAACGGTTCGGGATCCGGCGTAGTCTATACGAAAGATGGCTATATCATCACCAACAACCACGTAGTAGGCTTTGCAGATAAAATCACCGTGACAACCAGCGATGGAAAAAAATACCAGGCCAAAAAAATTGGAACCGACCCGCTCACAGATCTGGCTGTCATCAAGATAGAAGCCAGTAATCTGCCGGTTGTAACCATGGCCAATTCCGATGCCCTCAAAGTGGGTGAATGGGTATTGGCCGTCGGCAACCCTTTCGACTACCTCACTTCTACTGTCACCGCCGGTATCGTCAGCGCCAAAGGTCGTGACCTCGATTTATTGGAAGATGAAAAATCGATCGAAGAATTCATCCAAACCGATGCCGCCATCAACCCAGGCAACAGCGGAGGAGCACTGGTTAATCAAAGTGGAGAATTGGTGGGCATCAATACCGCTATAGCTACCCCTACCGGTGTGTTTGCGGGATATTCATTTGCCATTCCTTCCAACCTGGTAAAACCCATTGTCAATGACATCATTGCCACCGGGGGCAACATTGAAAGAATCAACTTGGGCATAGGCGGCTTTGATGTTGATGAAAATCTTGTCAAAGAATTAAACCTTAGGGTGAAATCCGGGTTTTACGTTGATGAATTAGATTCCAAAAGTCCTGCAAGGCTATCAGGAATCCTGCCAGGTGATGTCATCACTAAGATCAATGATAAAAGTATCAAAGGTTTCGATGAAATCGCACAAGTGATGAAGTACACCAAAAAAGGTGACATTCTTCAAATCTCAGTCAACAGAGATGGCAAAGACATGATCCTGCCCACTGCACTGAAAAAAGGATTGTAACAAGGTACGCTGCAAGGCGTCTTTTAAGATAAAGTTGGTTTTTCGTTTTGTTTTGATTGATCCCTCATTTGCAAGAGTGGGGGATCTTTTTTTGTCATCCCTAAACTACTTTTGCCCACTCATTGTTAAATAGGCCTTACCAATTCTCTAACTTTTGAATGCACTGCTAAGAAAAGCCCTCGCCTTATTGGCTATTATGATGATGGCGGGCATAACCTACCTAGCCTTCTCATCGCATGGTTCACATTTAACCCTGCCCGCGCTTTCCATAGATGCTTACACCACCGAGATCGGCACCCAATGTCAATATGGAAATTTTGTAAAAAGACAATACGTTTCCTTTCAAGTATCCGGTGGCCCTCGATATATTTGGAAAAACAATAGCGGCACCGTGTTGATAATTCAGGGAAGAGATTCCATCCTGCTCAATACGTCAACCAGCCAGGCCAAAAAATGGCAAGAAAGCCAATCATCCCTTGATCTTACCGTTGCACAAACTTATGCCAAAGACTGGCACATCCACCAGCTTGCAGCTATGGGCATCTATTCTCATTTGATGACACCTGCCACCAAATCTTTTATACCCAGCATGGGCAATGACCAGCTCAGGGTTGCCTATTCGGATCCAGATATATACGGTGGAAATGAATCCATGTGGACCATTAATAAACAATTTTTGCCCTTGTCTTGTACTATGATGCTGGGCAATGACAGTCTGCAAGTGAATTGGAAGCAGTGGCAATGGAAAGCCGACTCACTTAGAGTAGCCACCGAAGCATGGGTCAATCAAACCGAAATTCATTTTACAGATTTTCATGTTGGTAATCACGTTGCTGAGTTGGGTCTGCCGGCTGCTCGCAACTTTTAACTGTATACTATTATCGGTTTTATTGCTATGTTGATTGGTTGGCAGCTTTCCTTCTTCGAAAAAAAACAAGAAATTCAATCATAATCTTACCTTTGAAAAAAAACGTATGAACATACTTTCAATTAAAGAGGTGGTCAAGGTGTATCAAAATTATACCGCCCTGGACCACGCCAGCTTTGAAGTGCGAAAAGGAAGTATTTTTGGCTTGCTTGGTCCCAATGGTGCCGGCAAGACAACCCTGATCCGCATCATTACCGGTATCACCCGTGCCGATGAGGGTCACATCCTGTTGGATGGTGCTCCACTCAACAGCCACCACCCCAATGAGATCGGATACATGCCCGAAGAAAGAGGCTTGTACAAAAAGATGAAGGTGGCAGACCAGTTGATGTACCTTGCACAACTCAAAGGCATGTCAAATGAAGATGCCAAAAAATCAATCCGATTTTGGTTTCAGCGCCTGGGCATGGAAGAATGGTGGAATAAAAAAATTGAAGAACTTTCTAAAGGCATGCAGCAAAAAGTTCAGTTTGTTGCCACTGTGGCCCACAACCCCAAATTGCTCATCCTCGACGAACCCTTTACCGGCCTCGATCCACTCAATGCCGACTTGCTCAAAGAAGAAATTTACAAACTAAACCAAAAGGGCGTAAGCATTCTTTTTTCTACACACAGAATGGAACAGGTTGAAGAAATCTGCAACGACATAGTACTGATCAACAAAGGTAAAATCCTGCTCAACGATTCTGTCAAAGCCGTTCGCAACCAATTCAAGCAAAATCAATTTGTGCTGCAAACAGACAGAGCGGCAAACGAATGGTCACTGCCCTCAGGTTTCGAAGAGGTGGAGGCCGATGGATATAGCCGTACCTTCAGGGTTGCAGCAGGGCATCAGTCCAACGAATTGCTGATGCACCTCATCCAATCTGGTATCAACATCCAGTCCTTCCACGAGGTACTGCCCGGGCTAAACGAAATTTTTATCAAATTGGTAACTCAGGAAACTGAGCCCTCTCAACCACAAAACCACCACTCATGAATAAGACCTTACTCATCATAAAAAGAGAATACGTAAGCAGGGTATTAAAAAAGAGTTTTCTGCTTGTAACCCTGCTAACACCTCTCGGCATTGGTTTGATCATCTTTTTGGCAGGACTCTTTGCAGCCAAAGGTTCACAGTCGAGTAAAAAAATTGTCGTGAAAGACGAGTCCGGCATCCTTAGTCCGCAGGCATTGGAAGGCAAAGAAATTACCTATGTATTATCAGCCGACAAGGTGGACAGCCTCAAAAAAAACTATGTCAAAGAGGGCTACGACATCATGGTACACATCCCTCCATATGTTGAAGATACGCTTGCTACCCATCAGATCTCCTATTACAGCAAAGAAAAGTTGAGCTTGCTGCAAATAGAACAGATCGAAGAAAAAATGGAAAAAGCATTCCGGGATTACAAACTCGAACACTCTTCCCTGGATAAAATAGCGTTAAAAAAACTCGATATCAAAATTAAGCTGGAAAATGCCATGCTCAATGAGACCGACAAAGACGCGGTGGGCGACAAATCGAGCAAATTTTCAAGTGCCATTGCATCTGGTCTAAGCTACGGCATGGGTTTTTTGATGTACCTTGTCATCTTTATCTTTGGCAGCATGGTTATGCGCAGTGTCATGGAAGAAAAAATAAGCCGCATCGTTGAAGTTATGATTTCTTCGGTAAAACCGTTCCAGTTGATGCTGGGTAAGATTGTGGGCGTAGGCTTGGTAGGACTTACCCAATTGGCCATATGGATGATTATTATACCAGTGATTATTACCGTTACCACCATGGCCATGGGTGCCCCTGCAGCAAGTCCTGAGTTGAATCAAACGGCAGAAACCATCCAGAAACTCCAACAGGAAAATCCCGATGTAATGCAAACCTTTTTGAAAGAACTTGGCTCCATCAACTGGGCATTGATCTTACCGGTGTTTGTTGTCTTTTTCCTGGGAGGTTATTTTATCTACTCCTCACTCTTTGCAGCCGTTGGATCTGCTGTTGGCGACGATATAGGAGATAGCCAGCAACTTATGATGCCACTGACCATACCGGTCATTCTGGCCATGGTCATGATTCCTGCCGTTTTCACCAACCCCAACGGACCACTGGCGGTTTTCGGGTCCATGTTTCCTTTGTTTTCACCCATCATCATGCCGGCCAGGCTGCCCTTTGAGCCACCCGGTTGGCAAATTGCTCTATCCATACTTTTGTTGATAGCAGGAGTCTTGTTTTTTACCTGGCTGGCCGGAAGAATATACAGAGTAGGTATTCTGATGTATGGCAAAAAAGTAACGCTCAAAGAATTGGGCAAATGGATGTTTTACAAGGATTGATTTGAGCATCATTTTTCAGCTAAATAAAAAAAAGGCAGTCTGAGTAAAGACTGCCCTTTTTATTTTATTGCCATGGCATTTCTTATTGAACGCCCAATTTTGCTTTTAATGGGTTGATCAGGTTGTCTGTTTCAGTTGCATGCAAGATGGCGCCGGCACTGCTGTCAAAGATCATGGTATATCCATTATCCTTGCCATAGGTTTCAATGGCCATCTTTACCTTATCGAGGATAGGTTTGTACAATTCCTCTCTTTTAGCAGCTAATTGGCTTTGTACTTCAACTTCGTATTTCTGAATTTCATCCTGCTTTTGTGCTAATTCTGCTTCTTTAGCCTGGATCTGAACCTGAGAAAGAATTCCTTTTTGGGCATCCTCAGCATACTTTTTATACTCGGTCTCAAACTCAGCTACCTTACCCTGGCCAATGGTAACCAATTGTTTTTGATATGTTTCCAGTTCGTTGTCGGCTGCCTTAACTTCGGGCATGCTCACAAGCAATTCCTGGGTGTTGACGTATCCAAATTTCTGGCCAAAAACCACAGAAGTCAAAGCCACGAAGACCAGCAAGAATAAGTTTTTTTTCATTTTACTTTTGTTTTTTGTGTTTATGTAGTAGACGATAAAAATGCAATTTTGAATTAATGGTTTCCCTGTATAACAAATATTTAACGATTATTCCGGTTCAAAACCAATGACAACGTTGAATTTGCCATAATCTTTCCATGTAGATGAAGCATCGAGCACTTTGTCAAAACCAAAGCCGTAGTCAAAGCCCAGCAAGCCAAACATAGGCAGGAAGACCCTGAGTCCCATACCGGCCGATCTTTTTACATCAAATGGATTGTAATCTCTGAATCGGGTCCAGCTATTACCTCCTTGCACAAAGCCAGTAACATAGATGGTGGAGTTTGGATTGAGTGACAAAGGATACCTAAGCTCCATGGTGTACTTGCTAAATATGGTTCCACCTTGTACGTTGTTGGGCAAATCTGTTGTAGCGTAGCCCCTCAGTGCCAAAATAGTCCTTCCTGTCAACTGACTGCTGTTTTGGTTGGAAAGACCATCGCCCCCAATTTCAAAACGTTCAACCGGAGGCGCTCCCAGGGCCTTGTCATAGTATCCCAGGATACCAATTTTGGCGTTGGCGGCAAAAACGAGCTTGTCTACCAGGTTGAAGTACCACTCAGAAGTGAGATTCCATTTGTGGTATTCCAGCCATTCATATCGCTTGGCATTGACAAGCCCTTGAAGTTTAGCATCTATTTCAGCTTCGGTGGGTGGAACGGCAGGACCGTTTTCTTCTATGAGGTCTCTCACTATCTGGGCGCGATCTGCTTCAGTTGGATTGTATACCGGATTGTTCCTCAATTTTGAATAAGGCAGAGTAGCTTGAATCGATAAGGTTATACGGCTCCCGTTTCTCGGAAACAAAGGATCATTGATAGAACTACGGGTAAAGGTCTGGCGAATAGAAAAGTTTTTAAATGAACCTTCCGTTACCCTCGAACCTCGTACGTAAAATGACGAGCTGTTGTATTTTTCGAGTCCGATGTTTTCTATGTTGAGGGTGGTACTTGAGGAGAAAAAATCATCCGGCCATTTGAGCTGTGTACCAATGCCCGCAAATACCCGGGTGATGTTGAGTTTACCCAGATCGAGTGAAGAGTTGTCAAAAGTGGAACTCACCGCACCAATGGTAAATGAGTTGGGCTTTTTGCCACCCAGCCATGGCTCGGTAAATGAAAAATTGTACGACTTGAAAAAACGGCTGTTGGACTGAACCCGAAGACTCAACTTTTGACCATCACCCTGAGGCAAAGGCGACCAGGTAGATCTATCCTTGAAATTGCCCAGTGAAAAGTTATTGAAGGTTACACCCAGTGTGCCAATAAGACCGCTGTACCCCCCGTATCCGGCTGAGAGCTCCAACTGATCCGATGGTTTTTCTTCTAGTGAATATTCTATGTCAACGGTACCTCTTGCCTGGTTGACGGGCGTTTGGATACCGAGTGCTTCAGGATTGAAATAACCCAGGTTGATGATCTCCCGCTGTGATCTTATGATGTCGGACCTGCTGAATTTTTGTCCGGGTCGGGTCCTCAATTCCCTTCTGATGATGTCCTCGTTGGTTCGGTCATTGCCTTTGATCACTACATTTTCAATGGTAAACTGAGGTCCTTCAAAGATGCGCATTTCCAGGTCCACAGAGTCATTCTCCACTGCAATCTCCACCGGATCCACATTGAATCCAAGGTAGCCATCGTCTAGATAATATGAAGATATGTCCCTTCCATCCTGGCTGAAACGAAGCCTGTTCTCCAACAATTCAGGGTTGTACAAATCACCTTTACCAATACCCAGCACATTGTTGAGCTGTTCTGCAGTATAAAGACTGTTGCCCTTCCATATAATGTTGCGATAGAAAAAAGGATTGCCTTCCTCGATGGTAATCTCGGCTATGATATCACCATCTTTTTCCCGGTAAACGGTGTCAGAAAGGATACGCGCGTTTTTGAATCCATTGTTGTTGTAAAACTCGATCAGGCTTTTTTTATCTTCTTCGTACTCGTCTTCAATAAATTTTGTCTTCCTAAACAAGGTTCCCTTGCGTTTGGTGTTTTTCATCTTTTTCCTGAGCTTCCGATCAGAAAACTTTTCATTGCCTACAAAGCGTACGTCTTCTACTTTCACCCTGTCATTGGGTTTCACTGCAAATTCAATGATGATGGAATTGGGACGGCTGCTGTCGTTGGTCTCCTTGACATTGACAGTGGCGTCAAGTTTTCCTTTTTTTACGTAAAATTCTACGATCTTCAGCTTGGCGAGTTCTTTTTGGTCATCGGTTACAATGCCCTCCTTGCTGATGATGTTTTTGATAATGTCATTGAGCTCGTCTTGCTGTCCTTTTTTGATGCCACTGAAGAAATAGCGCGACAAAGTAGGTTTGTCGATGATGTTTATGGTCAAAAAAACCGTTTTATCATTGACTACACTGTCCTGTAAAATAGCAACATTTTCAAAAAGTTTGAGCTTCATCAGGGCTTTGATGGCGCGGGGTATTTCTACACCCGGTATGGTGATCTTGTCACCTTCCCGCAGGGCTGCTATGGATTTGATGGCATTTCTATCTCTGTTGACTGCCCCCTGAATGTTGATGCCTCCAATTTCGTATTCCTTGCGCTCACCATAGGGCAGGATTTCCACACCTTCAGATTGGGCAGACACATTTTGAACCAACATTGTGATCCAGACAAGCAGAAATATAAAACGGTAATTAATCATCGTAGTGCGATAGATTGCTGAACCAATGGTTAACGATAGGGAGGTATGACTTGCTGTGGTGCTCAATCTTAAGAAAAGTTTAAAGTTTTGTTCAGGATACAAGTTGTTCGGATGTTTTGCCAAATCTGCGTTCTCTTTTCTGATAATCCAGAATGGCCTCCAGCAGGTTTTTTTTCTTGAAATCGGGCCAGAATACTTCTGTAAAATACAGCTCTGCGTAGGCGATTTGCCAAAGCAGGTAATTGGATATCCTTTGTTCTCCGCTGGTGCGAATCAGCAATTCAGGATCTGGTATGTTGCGCGTAGATAGGTATTGACTAAAAACCTCTTCATCGATGGTGGCGGGGTTCAGCTTGCCCTGTTGAACATCTTCCGCAATGTGCCGGCTTGCCTGTACAATCTCCCAGCGCGAGCTGTAGTTGAGGGCCAGTACAAGGGTCATGCGCGTATTGCCTTTGGTTGATTCAATGCCTTCCATCAAAGCTTTTCTGCTGGCGGCCGGCAATTTGCTGAGGTCACCAATAGCCTCCAGCCTGATGTTGTTTTTATTGAGGGTTTTGAGTTCATTGCGAACGGCTTCCACCAACAATGCCATCAAGGCTCCTACTTCTGCAGCAGGTCTGCTCCAGTTTTCGGTGGAAAAGGCATAAAGGGTCAAATATTGAACCCCAATCTCTGCACATATCTCGGTGACTTCCCTTACAGCATCTACCCCATTTTTATGCCCAAAAACCCTGGGCTTGCCATGGGTCTTGGCCCAACGACCATTACCATCCATGATCACTGCTATGTGTCTGGGCAGGCGGTTGACGTCTATTTGTTGGCGTAATGATTCCATATTTGCTGAAAAGCTGTGCAAAAGTACAAAAACTATGCATTTCCTGACCACATTGCATCAACTTGCCTGGTCATGGTACCCTTGATTCTCAATAATTTGATGATTTTGTAAGGATGCGAAGCTATCTAAAGCACATCATCAACCCTTTGTTTTAGACCCCATTCATTCTTTTTATCTGTTTTGCATTGAACTTTTTATGCATAATACTAAAATTTAATATCAAAGATTAGTTCCAAGCTACTGACTATCAAAAGCATTGCATAGATTAAGTCAAGGTTCATTATTACAAACTTTGATAATCAATGCATTTTTGTCAACTTTGCCGAATGGTAATCATCATTTTATCATTTATTACCTCTTTTGCCCTCACCTACGTGGCCATTCCTTCGATTATCCACCTGGCGGACAAAAAAAATCTCGTTGATGAACCCGGAGAGAGGAGAAGTCACGATGTGAGAACCCCTTCTTTAGGGGGCATTGCCATATTTGCAGGCATGCTCTTTTCCATCATTATGTGGACACCCTTCAATTTTTTTGGTGATCTTCAATACATCCTTTGTGCCTTCATCATCATTTTTCTGATCGGTGCCAGAGACGACATCGACCCCATTTCACCCCGCAAAAAACTGGCAGGTCAAATGCTGGCAGCAGCAATTCTGGTCTTTAAAGCCAATGTAAAAATCACCAGCCTTTATGGCATCTTTGGCATCTACGAACTAAATTTACCTGCATCTGTCATACTGAGCATATTCACCATCATTGTCATCATCAATGCTTTCAATCTTATAGATGGCATCAACGGACTATCAGGAGGCATTGCTTTACTTATATCTCTTGTGCTTGGAACCTGGTTTTTTCAAATCCAGCGACTTGAAATTGCCATTGTGGCTTTTGCACTTTCAGGTTCCATTGTAGCTTTTTTGAAATTCAACATTACTCCCGCTAAAATATTTATGGGTGATACGGGGGCCCTTTTGTTAGGTTTGGTATGTAGTATCCTCGCCATTTTGTTTATTGAAATCCACAAAGATTTGGGCAACTCTCCGTACAAATTTAATGCAGCCCCTTCTTTTGCTATTGCCACCCTGATCCTGCCCCTTTTTGATACTTTACGGGTATTTACACTCAGATTGCTCAACAAGAAATCACCATTTTTCCCTGATCGCCTTCACATTCATCACGTTTTAATCGATCTTGGACTCAGCCACATGCAGGCTACCGGCATCCTCATTGGGGTCAACATTTTGTTTATCCTTTTGGCCATTTCTTTACAAACTATTGGCAACCTGTATTTACTGCTCATTTTATTTATTGTAGCCGTGGCTTTATCCTACTTTTTAAGCAGGTTTTCTGCCCGTAAAAAATCGCAACCCTCCTGATGGGCTATCTATATGTTTTTATCGGTGGGGGCATAGGGGCAATGGTCAGGTATGCCATTTCAGGCTGGTTGGGTCAGGGTACCGAAAATGGCATTCCATGGCATACACTGCTAAGCAACTTTCTTGCCTGTCTGCTTGCCGGTATGCTTATGGCCTGGTTGCCCAAAACGGGCTTTTATACAGATGGAAGATTATGGCTTTTAACTGGTTTTTGCGGGGGATTTAGTACTTTTTCTACATTTGGCTTAGAACTCATGTTTATGGTACAAAGGGGGCAGTACAACCATGCAGCTGTGTACATAGCTCTGTCTTTGTCGGCAGCAATTGTTGGTGTAGTCATGGGGTGGAAATTACTGACGGCATAATCCCATTAACCAAAATAAATTTGGAAATTCACATGTTTTTAATAACTTGGCAATATAAAATAACTTAAAACTAATCTGTATGAAAAAATTATTCTTTGCATTGAGCATTTTCCTGGTGGCTGGTTCAGCAGGAGCACAAAGTTTGGATGAATTGAAAACCATGAAGGCTGAAAAAGAAAAAATGGCCGCTGCAAAACAAGCAGAAGCCGATGCCTTCAAATCGGAAGTAGCCGACCTCGACGCCAAAATTATTGTTCTCTCCGGCTGGAGAACAGGGGTGTTTGGCGCACTTGGTTTTAATTTCAACCAATCCAATAACTGGCAGACCAATGCCGTTAAAAATTCAACTTCAGCAGCTTTTTCTGGCAGTGTCAATGTCTTCGCAAACAAACAAGCTGAAAAATATTTCTGGAACAACTCAGGTGTTTTCAACCTTGGCTACTTGAAATTTGACGACGAGGACCTGCCAACCGATAACGCGAAATTCAGAAGGTCAACAGATGTGTTGCGTATGGCTTCACTCTTTGGTTATAAACTCAACAAATGGGTGGCCATTTCGTCTTTGGGTGAATACAGTTCTTCGCTCTTCAATTTCAACAATCCGGGTATCATGGATATAGGGGTAGGAGCTACCCTCACGCCCATCAACAACCTGGTGGTGGTGGTACATCCTCTCAACTATCACTTTGCTTTTTCAGACGCTGCCGGCGTTGAATCCACTTCCCAGTTGGGTGCCAAAATAAGGGCAGATTATACACGCAAATTTAAGGGTGGCATTTCCTGGGCATCAACGCTAACTACCTTTGTACCTTATGGTGGAGCAGAAACCGGACAGCCAGGCTTGTTTGAATATACATGGCTCAATACCCTTGCTTTCAACGTTTGGAAGGGCATTGGAGTGGGCTTGACCTATGGTCTCCGACAGGCTGATTTTGAAACCTGGCCAGTGAAAGGGGTGACACAGTCCTATTCAACAGTGGGTCTTAGCTACGCTTTCTAAAGGGAGATATAAATTTTATATAGCGGTTTTGCTGCATTGTCGGCAAAACCGTTTTTTTTTACCCAAATTGAAAAGAGGTCATGGTTATCGAGCCCATAGCAACCTTATCGTTAAAAATTTTCACTTCTTCTTTTGGCTTGCTGAGTCCAAGGATATACATAAGCGGATAGTAGTGGTCTGGACTCGGAATGGAAAGTTGCCAATGTTGTCCTTGATTTTGATAATCCAGCATGGCCTTGAAATTTCTTTCCGTTACATGTTTTTTCATTTCATCATTGGCCTGAATGGCCCAGTCATAGCCATATTCCTCCGGCCCACCCCAATTGATGCGTCCCAGGTTGTGAACGATATTGCCACTTCCTATAATAAGAACGCCTTTACTTCGAAGTTTTTGAAGGTCTTGGGCCAATTGATAATGCCAGGCTGCATCTTTGCTATAATCGATACTCAATTGCAGCACCGGAATGTCAGCATTGGGGTACATGTGACGTACAATGGTCCAGGTGCCATGATCGAGGCCCCATTCGTGATCCATGCCTGTTTTTACTGAAGTCAGGGCTTCAGCTACTTCCTTTGCCAATGCTGGGCTGCCCGGTGCAGGGTATTTAACCTGATAAAGGGCATCAGGAAAGCCACCAAAATCGTATATCGTTCTTGGATGTTCCATGGCGGTAACGTAAGTACCTCTTGTAAGCCAATGCGCTGATACCACCAGGACCATCCTTGGCTTAGGCAATTGCGTTCCCAATTCTTTCCACTTTCGGGAATATAAGTTGTCTTCTATGCCATTCATGGGTGAACCGTGACCCAAAAACAACACCGGCATGAGATCGGTATTGGGGCCATCCATTGCGTCATCGTACCATTTGCCAATCGATGATAGGCCATAAGCAACAGGAAAAACTGTCATCATCTGTAAAAAATGTTTTCGTTTCATAACAAACATTTGTTGTAACAAATATAAATAGTAACTACCTACTTTCACAGAAAGTTTCACATAATACACAATTATCTCCCTCTGCGTTGATTTCCAACGTTAAATTGAGGTTAAACCTGCAAAATTGGCCACTTTTTCTTAATTTTAGCGTCCTTAATTGCATGAAGCCAATGAGATCTTTATTATCGATTTTTGTATTAGTAAGTCTAATCACCACCAAAGTGGCTAGCCAGACCGAGTTTGAATATAAAAATCTGGTTTACAACGACCAGATTAAAAGTTTACAATGCATAGTCAACGGCATCATAAGTCCGGTACCCGTTATGAGGCTCAATAGTGCTGATAAACTTGTTATAGAATTTGATGACCTGAGTGATGAGGAAGACAACGAATTTTACTATAAACTCATCCATTGTACGAAAGATTGGGAGCCCAGCCCGATACAAGACATAGAATTTGTTGAAGGCTTTGCTGAGGAGCGCATCCGCGACTGGCAGCTTTCATTAGGCACTAAACAGATTTTTACGCACTATTGGTTTTCCATACCCAACAGGGACAGTCGTTTGCGTATTTCCGGCAATTATTTGTTGTTGGTATACGACAGGGGCAACGACAGTGCTCCTCTTTTCACCCGCCGGTTCATCGTGGCGGAGTCCAACGTATTACCCAATCTACAATGGGTGAGACCAACCCAAACCGATCTTATCAGATTCAACCAACAATTGAACTTGTCATTTTTGGTTAAAGATGTACGATTGATCAATCCAATGAGAGATGTGTACCTAACCATTGTGCAAAATGGCAATTGGACCAATGCCATGTACAACATAGCCCCCAGGGTATTTAAAGATGGCTTGTTTACCTATGATCAGTTTGGACTTATCAACTTTCCCGGCACCAACGAATACAGATTTTTTGATACCCGTACCCTCAACGGCAGGGGCTGGGGCGTAAAAACCATTGATTATTTCATAGATGGTTATGAAGTTTTATTGACCCCTTCAACTCCAAGGGACCAAAAAGTTTATTCCTTCAATTTTGATTTCAACGGCAATTTTTACATAGACAATGTTGACTTCTTTGCACGCGCCATCTTCGACAGCAATGTACAAAACAAAAACAAGCTCGTAGAATTCAGAAATAATTTTGCGTATTTCGATGCCCTTGAAAACGAATGGCAGGGGAGGGAAAAAGATTTTAGGGCCGATTATGCCAATGTAATTTTTTCTCTCAAATCGCCCCGCCTCAACAAAGACGTCTATGTTTTTGGCGCCTTCTCAGATTTTCAACTACAGCCCCGCTTCAAAATGAAATACGATGACCGGCGCGAAATGTACATAGCTGATATCTTGCTCAAACAAGGCTATTACGATTATCTATTTGCCACAGAAGGTGATAACGGCAGGATCGATTTTTCAGAAACCGAAGGCAGTTGGCAGGATGCAGAAAACGAATACAAAAGCATTGTCTACCTCAGAGATTTTGGTGGCCGGTATGATCGTGTTTTGGGCGTGATCAGCAGCAATTCTGCGGATTATACTTTGAACGGGCGGTAAATAAAAAAATAGTTATCTCATCTATGTCCGCCCTTCCCTATCCATTTACGTGGATTATTCAATATGTATTGGGTAATGCGTTGATGTGATTTTTCATTCCGCACGATACGATCATAATACAATGGTTGCCATTTAAAATCTGGTTCAATGTACCTTGCATTTTTGGTCACCGCCATTTTAAATCCACGAACAATGGAAGGCAAATTTTTGGATTGTGGTCCGAATTGATTCATGGGTTTGTCATGATTTTTTGGTGTACATTTGGTATTGTATTCATTATGCCCTATGCCAATTAAGGCATGAAAATGATTGGGCATCACCACAAATTCTCCTTTGATTAAATTCATGTCAGGCCGCAAATCAAATGTTTTTAGCCATTCATCGTTGACAATTTCGCCAATCTCTGATAATACAATTTTACCCTCCAATACATCACCGAACCAACATTTGTGTTCATGGGTACATATGGTAATAAAATAATGTGCGGCCCATCCATAATTCCAAAAAGGCGCACGTATCGTATCGTTGCGAAATTTGTTTTTAAATTTTTCCATAATTATAACGTTCAATATGCAAATTAATGGTTTTTGATCATTTGTTTGGGAAATATTTACAACCATTGTATATGCCCAAATTATATTCAACCCCTCGCCCCATTTTTTCGCACCCACGTTTTTTGTACATTTGCAAACCTAATTCATCACCATGCCCAGATTTTTGTTTGTTGTGCTTGCGTTTTCACTATTCACCTTTGCCTGCAATGAAAAGGAAGATGCGGTGGATGTGTCTCACATCAAAGCCAAGTCAGAAATTGTGCGCTTTGATCAGGACTTATTTTCACTCGATACCACTCAATGGACAAAGGCATTGGCGGGACTCAAAGGTAAATACCCCCATTTCTGGAATATCTACAGCAAGCATATCCTGCCGTTGACACCCGATAGTGCCCTGTATGATCAGGCATTGCTGGCATTTGTGAAAGATGGTCAGGTTCGCAGGCTCTATGATACTACTCAGGTCTTGATTGGAGGCTTGGATGACTACCAAAAAGATTTGACCGAGGCGTTTAAGAGGGTCAAGTATTATTTTCCAAAATTCAAAGAACCGGTGGTGTACACTTGTTTTACAGAATTTGGTTTTCAGAAGTTTATTTTTAGTGATGGACCCAAAGATGGCATTGGCCTGGGTCTCGAAATGTTTTTAGGTAAAGATTATCCCTATAAGCGTATTGATCCTACCAATCCCAATTTTTCGGCCTATCTGACCAGAACTTTTGACAAGGCCTATCTCACAAAAAAAACCATAGATCTGATCGTTGATGATCTGGTAGGTTCTCCTGGCGGTGTCAGGCTGCTCGATTATATGGTGTACAATGGAAAAAAACTGTACCTACTTAAAAAGTTTCTGCCCGAAGCTGCTGACTCTGTCATTTTTGAATACACCCAAAACCAAATGGACTGGGTTAGCGGCAACGAATTGGAGATGTGGTCGTTTTTTACCGAACAAAATCTGGTTTACGAAACCAATGTAATCAAAATCAATAAGTACATCAATCCATCTCCTGATTCTCCGGGTATGCCAGTGGAAGCTCCCGGACAGACGGGCAATTACATTGGTTATCAGATGATAAATGCGTATATGGAAAAAAGACCAAATACCACCCTCGACCAATTATTGACAGAAAAAGATGCACAGGCTATTTTAGAGATTTCCAAATACAAGCCCAAAAGATAAGTTTATGCTCTTATTCTTTGTCTTCGCAAATAAAGCAGGCGAAGCACCAGGGCACCTATAATGATGAGCCCTCCCACCATTGGCAGTAGTCCGGGAACTTCGCCGTATCCGATCATTACCCAAAGAGGATTAAACAGTGGCTCCAGCAATGAGATCAAGGCACCTTCAATGGCTGTAATGTATTTTTGGCCATAGGTAAAGAGCAGGAAGCCCAGACCCAATTGAACAAATCCCAAAAAAAGCAGCATGGCATTTTCCTGAAGGGTGGGCAAAGGGTTGCTCAAAAACCAGGGTGAGGTGATCAACACCACAAAGATGTTGCCCAAAAAAATGCCGCCGGTCTGGTATTCAAAAGCATTGCTCTTTTGACTGATGAGAATGCCAGCCAAGGCAAGCCCCGACAGCATGGCAATGTAAATACCTGGATTGGTAGCCGACATTTCAAAGCCATCAATAAGAAAAAGGGCCATGCCCAGAAAGCTGAGAATGACAGTTAAAATGTCGATTTTGAGCAATTTGGTCTTAAGCAGTAAAGGCTCAAGCAAAAGTACGTATGCCACGCCGGTTGATTGCAAAAAAATGGCATTGGCCGCTGTTGTCATTTTGGTAGAACTCACAAAACACAACAGCAGTGGTGCATAAAAACAGGCAGAAAGCACACTCCTCTTGTTGATTTTAAAAGCTTTTTTACCAAAATACAGCAGAAAAAACAATGAAGTGTAAAGGCTTCTGTAAAACAAGATGGTAAAAGCATCCTGTGGCAACAATTTGACCAAAAGGCCTCCCGTACTCCACAGTAGCGCAGCCAGTACGGACAAAATGATACCCTTATTTCTTTCGTCTTTCAATTGTTGAAATTGCCTTTTCAGGACACGAAGTTACGATCTTATTGCGTATATCTTCTTTGAATTCTGGGAGCGATCCTGCACAATATCTCATAAGGAATGGTATCACACACATGCGCCATTTTTTCAATAGGCACTTCCTTGCCAAATAATACCACTTCATCTCCCTCCTGCACATCCGACACCTGGCTAAGATCTACCATCGACAAATCCATACATACATTGCCGATGACATCTACCATCTTGTTTCGCACCGCCACCTGATACCTGCTGTTACCACATCGGCGCATGAAGCCGTCTGCATAGCCTATGTTGAGCACACCCATCAGGGTGTCTTGTGTAACCTGATGCCTGCGGTTGTAGCCCACGTAATCGCCGGCATGCAATTTTTTAATTTGGATGATCCTGGCTTTGAGGGTATGTACTTTTTCCAACCGAGCCTGCGCTACCCCCGAGCTATCAATGCCATAAAGCCCCAATCCCAACCTCACCAAATCAAAGTGATACTCCGGAAACCGAACAATTCCTGCAGAGTTGAGCAGGTGTTTTTTTGGATAATAACCCAAGATATCAGTGATGCGTTGGTAATGTTCCAAAAACCGCTTGGCCTGGAGGTGGCTAAAGGTATCGTCTGCTTCGTCTTCACTGCTGCTTAGATGTGAAAAGATGCTGATGACGTTGAGCTTATGATTTTGGAGGATTTGAAGCAACGCACCCATGTCTTCTTCTCTAAAGCCAAGTCTGCTCATGCCGGTATCCAATTTAAGACTGATGCCCGGCGTTTGAAAAGCTCCTCTACGAAATTGGATCAACTCCTTCAGCTGGCTGAGGCTGTATATTTCAAGATCGAGCCTGTGATCTAGCAGTGTCTGAAAGCTTCCAGCATCTGCATTGAGTACCGTTATAGGTAGCGTGATGCCCGCCTTTCTTAACTGAGCCCCTTCATCTGCAAAGGCTACTCCCAGTCCG
>ERZ724521.97-NODE-97-length-32905-cov-6.881157_pt1 | contig 32905 bp, 29 predicted proteins | sample MGYA00376054_ERZ724521 | MGnify/ENA primary metagenome ERZ724521 (study PRJEB28724, sample SAMN07190883) | activated sludge metagenome | isolation source: activated sludge of sewage treatment plant in Hong Hong | place: Hong Kong | collected 2016-03-17 ... | reverse complement strand
GCGGCCGGCGCCGCGCTCGCCGCCTGCGGCAGGGGCACGCTACCACCGCTGCCGCCCGGCACCCTTTCCGGACCCGACGACGCGCTCGGCCATCGTCTGCGGCACCGCGATTTTCCGACACCGGGCGAATCGCGGCGTGTTGCCGTCGCCATCGTCGGCGGCGGCGTCGGCGGCCTTTCCGCCGCCTGGAAGCTGGCACGCGCCGGCTGCGAGGACTTCCTCCTGCTCGACCTGGAGGCGGAGCCGGGCGGCAACGCGCGCGCGGGACGCAACGACGTCAGCACCTACCCGCTGGGCGCCCACTACCTGCCGCTGCCGCCGCGCGAGGCGCGCGCAACGCGCGAACTGCTGGCGGAACTGGGTGCGCTGCAGGGCGACCGCGACGCGGCGCATCCGGCCTATGACGAACGCCTGCTTTGCCACGCCCCGCAGGAGCGGCTCTACGTCGACGGTTACTGGCAGGAGGGCCTTTGGCCGACGCTCGGCGTCCCCGCCGCGGAACGTGCCCAGTACGCCCGCTTCCAGGACCACGTGCGCGAATTGCGCCTGCAGCGGGACGCTGCCGGCCGTCGCGCGTTCGCCCTGCCGCTGGACCAGTCCAGCCGCGACACGGCACTGCTGGCGCTCGACAGGCAGACGATGCGCGCATGGTTGCTGGCCGAAGGCTACACGGCGCCGGGTTTGCACTGGCTGGTCGACTATGCGTGCCGCGACGATTACGGCACGGCGGCGGCGCACACTTCGGCCTGGGCCGGCCTGCATTACTTCGCCAGCCGCGATTCCGAAGGCCAGGTGCTCACCGCGCCGGAAGGCAACGCCTGGTTGGCGCGCGGGCTGGCGCGTGCTGCCGGGGATCGCGTACGTCCGCGCGCACTGGCCTATCGCATCGAGCCCGGGCGGCGCGAGACCACGGTCGATGTCTATCTTGCCGACGAAGCACGCAGCCTCCGCCTGCGTGTGCGCGAGCTGATCTGGGCTGCGCCGCTGTTCCTGCTGCCGCACGCCTTCCCGGCGCTGCCCCCGGCGTGGCGCGAAGCCCTGCGCGGCATCGAGTATGCGCCGTGGGTAGTCGCCAACCTGACGCTGACGGCGCCGCCGGAATCGCGCGCCGGCCATCCGCTGGCCTGGGACAACGTATTGCGCGACAGCGAGGCGCTGGGCTACGTGGTGGCGACGCACCAGCAACTGCGTTATGCGCCGGGCCCGACGGTGATCACCTGGTATCGCGCGCTGCACGAGGAATCCGCGCAGCGTCCGCAGCGCCTGCTGTTCGACCGCACGCAGTGGGCGGCGGAGGTGCTGGCCGACCTGGCGAAGGCGCATCCGGAGATCCGCGAGACGGTAACGCGGCTGGATGTCCACCGCAACGCGCACGCCATGATCCGGCCACAGCCCGGGCGGCTGTGGGGCGGCGCACGCCGGCACTTCGAGCGCGGGCTGCCCGGCATCCAGTTCGCTCACGCCGACGTTTCCGGCCTGTCCCTGTTCGAGGAGGCGAACCACCGCGGCGTGCTGGCGGCCGAACACACGCTGGCGCGTCTGGGCGTATCCTTCGCTTCTTCGCTATGAACGGCCTGCACATCCTCGCCGAATTCCACGACTGCGCGGGCGACCGCCAGTTGCTGCTCGACAGCGCGCGGCTGGCGCGGCTGTGTCGGGCCACGTGCCGCGATGCCGGGCTGGTCGTGGTCGCCGAGGCGTTCCACCAGTTCGCCGGGGCCGGCGCTACGGGTGCCGTCGTGCTCGCCGAGTCCCACCTTGCCGTTCACACCTGGCCCGAGGACAACGCGGTAACGCTCGACCTCTACGTCTGCAACCACAGCCGCGACAACCGCGCCGCCGCCGAGGCCGCCTATGCGGCGCTGCGCGCGGCATTCGCGCCGGGTCGCGAAGTCCGTCGCGATGTATGCCGCGGCCTCATGCTCGAATCCACCTGCTAACCGGCAATGCGCGTCCTGTTCTTCGTCCTCGTCCTGGCCAACCTGGTCTTTCTTGCCTGGGCGCAGGGCTACCTCGGCGGCGGCGACGAGAATCGCGAACCGCAGCGCATGGCACAACAGCTCAATCCGGAGAAGCTCAAGCTGGTACGCGAGGCGGCGGCCCCTGCGGCCAAGCGTGAGGAATCCGCCTGCCGCATGATCGATGGCCTGGCCCCGCCGGAGGGCGAGGCGCTGAAGGCGGCGTTGCTCGCCGCCGCCATGGAAGCAAAACTTGCCCCGGTGTCCGCCGGCACTCGGCAGCTGGTGGTCGTACCCGACCTCGCCAACAGGGCAGCCGCCGAGAAGAAGTCGGCCGAACTCGGTCGGCTCGGCGTGCAGGGGCAGCAGGTGGCGGAACGGGACGGTGGTCATTTCGAAGTCGTGCTGGGCAGTTTCGCCGCCGAAACGGCTGCGCGCGAGTACCTGCAGGGACTGACAAAGCGCGGCGTGAAGTCTGCGCGCGTCGAGGCACGCGAAGCGCCCGCGCTGAAGGTCCGCATCGAAGCACGCGGCGGAGCCGCGACGCTCCTGCAGCAGTTGCCGAAGCTGATCGCCCCCTACGCCGACGCCAGCATCGGCGATTGCCCGCCGTGAGCGGCGTGGTAGGCCTCACCGGCGGCATCGGCAGCGGCAAGAGTGCGGTCGCCGACCTGTTCGCGGCACACGGCGTGCCCGTCGTCGACACCGATGCACTGGCCCACGCGCTGACGGCCCCGGGCGGGGCAGCCATGCCGGCCATCCGCGCTGCGTTCGGCGATGGCGTCGTCGGTCCCGCGGGTGCACTCGACCGCGCGGCGATGCGTGCGGTGGCTTTCTCCGACCCCACGGCACGCAAACGACTTGAGGCCATCCTGCACCCGATGATCCGTGCCGAAGGCGAGCGCCTGCTGTCCGGATGTCTGCGTACCGCCCCCTACGCCATCCTCATGGTGCCGCTACTGGTCGAGTCCGGCGACTACCGGCGCCGCGTCGATCGCGTTGCCGTGGTGGATTGCGCGGTGGAGACCCAGGTGGCACGGGTGATGAGCCGCAACGGCCTGACGCGGGCCGAGGTGGAGCGCATCCTCGCCGCACAGGCGAGCCGCTCCGAACGCCTCGCCGCCGCCGATGACGTCATCGACAACGACGGCGCGCTGGCCGATCTGGGTCCGCGCGTGGCCACCCTGCACGCCGAATACACGGCAAGGTTCGGTAAGCTTGATTGAGATTTCGCGTGAATTGGGAGACAATCGGGCGAATTTTCCAGATTCGGCCGGCGCGTGATCACCTACGAATACCCTCTCAGCGAGCGCGTTCGCACGTTACTGCGGCTTGAGGACCTGTTCGACAAGATCATGCACTTCGCCGCCGCCGAAGGTGCGCGCGAGCATCATGTCGCCCTGGTCACCCTGTTCGAGATCCTCGAGGTCGCCGGGCGCGCCGAACTGAAGTTCGACCTCGTGCAGGAACTCGAGCGCCAGCGCCAGATCCTGCTTTCCTTCCGCAACAATCCCGAGATCTCCGAAGAGGCGCTATCCGGTGCGCTTTACGAAATCGAGCAGGCCAGTGCCCAGCTGCTCGGCATGCACGGCAAGATCGGCCACTATCTGCGCGAGAACGAGTGGCTGATGGCGATCAAGAATCGCGTGGCGATCCCCGGCGGCGTCTGCGAATTCGACCTGCCCGGCTACCACTTCTGGCGCCATCGCGACGCCGAGTTGCGCCAGCAGGACATCCGCGGCTGGATGGCGCCCATGCTTCCCATCCGCGAAGGCCTCGCCATCGTGCTGCGCCTGTTGCGCGCCTCCGGCCGACCGGAAGCGCAGGTCGCCCAGCGCGGCGCATTCCAGCTCATGCTCGGCGGCCGCACGGCGCAGCTGGTCCGCCTGAAGACCGGACCCGGCGAACCCTGCGTTCCGGAAATCTCCGCCGGCAAGTTCGCCATCAACATCCGTTTCCTGCGTCCGGACATGGACCAGCGTCCGCGCCAGATCGACTCGACCGTCCAGTTCGAACTCACGCTGTGCAACCTGTAGTCTCCGCGGCGCCCCGGGTGGTTGCCTGCCCGGCCTGCGGCACGCCGGTCGCGTGGGTGGACGAAAACCGTTTTCGTCCCTTCTGCTCGGCCCGCTGCAAGGGCATCGACCTCGGTGCCTGGGCGACGGACCAGTATCGTGTCGGCGACGCCGAGCCGCCGGCCGGCGAAGAGGCACCACCCTAGCCTCCCTCTCGACGCCGGGCGGAAAACAGGGACCAGACGAGCGACACGCCGATGACTGCGGCAATGATCCCGAGCGAAATCCAGCCCGGGATGTGTACCAGGTCCGCCAGCAGCATCTTGAACCCGACGAACGCGAGGACGGCGGCCAGCCCGTAATGCAGTTTGGAAAAGCGGTCGGCCAGGTTGGCGACGAGGAAGTACATCGCGCGCAGGCCAAGGATGGCGAAGACGTTCGAGGTCAGCACAATGAACGGGTCGGTGGTGATGGCAAATATGGCCGGGATCGAGTCGACGGCGAACACCGCGTCGGAGAGCTCCACCAGCACCAGCACAAGGAACAACGGGGTGGCACGGCGCACCAGCCGGCCGGCATCGTCGGTCACGACGAAGAAGCGCTCGCCCTGAAGCCGCTCCGTGGTCCTGATATGGCCGCGTAGCCAGCGGATGGCCGGGTTGCGGTCCAGATCCGGCTTCTCCCCGGCGGACCACGCCATCTTGATTCCGGTGACCAGCAGGAATGCGCCGAACACGTACAGGATCCAGTCGAGGCGCTCGATCAGCCAGACTCCGGCAAAGATCATCAGCGTGCGCATGGCGATGGCGCCGATGACCCCGAACACCAGTACGCGCTTTTGCAACTCGAGTGGAATGCCGAAGTAGGCGAACAGCATCAGCCAGACGAAGACGTTGTCAATCGCCAGGGATTTCTCGATCAGGTAGCCCGTGACGAAATCGAGGGCCTTTTCGTTGGCCAGATCGCGACCCAGTGTCGCGTCGAGGTACCACCAGAGCGCAGCGGCGAAACCCAGCGACACCAGGACCCAGACCAGCGACCAGGCTGCAGCCTCCCCGGTCGATACCCTTCGTGCCCGTGCTCCGCCAAGGGCCAGCAAGTCCATGGCCAGCATGAACAACACAATGACGGCGAAGGCCGCCCACATCCACCCGTGACCCACAGTTTCCACGCTGCTCTCCTAGTCAGACCGAGGCAGCCGTTTCGCGTATGCCGCAAACGAAACGGCCCTTTGTCCAGCGAGGACGAAGGGCCGAGTTTCGACAAGGGGACCATCGCCATCGCGGCAAAGGTCTTGCTCGCAGCCGCTTGACGGCAACTGCCCGGGCGCCGGGAGGGCGTTAATCGCCTTCCGTATTGACGACGCCACGGCGGAGAGCTACTCCCCCTTGGGACGCCACAACTCTATCAATGCCGACAAAATCAGTCAACTAATATTGGTCCATCGCCAAAGCGATCACGCCCAAGCGCTGCGCACCGCCGCGACACCGTGTGCGCCCGATTGCCGCGCCCGTTCGAGGTCGGCCGGGCCGACACCGCCCAGTGCGTACGTAGGCAGCGGCGGCACGCCAAGCGCGGCGGCCAGGCCTTCCCAGCCGATGCCGGGCTGTCCCGGATGTGTCGGCGTTTCCCGCACCGGGCCGAGCACCGCAAAGTCGCAGCCGATGGCTGCCGCGTGGGCGAGGTCCGCGGCCACGTGACAGGAGGCGCCGACCAGCGGAAAGGGCGGCCGTTGCTCAATGGCGCGCATTTGCGCCGACGGCAGGTGGATACCGTCGGCCCCCGCCGCCATGGCGAGCGCGGCATCGCCATTGACAAGTGCGCGCGCACCGAACTGATGACAGAGTTCCACCGCGGCATGCACGAAGGCGGAACGTCGGGTCGGGTCGAGGCCGGGTTCGCGCAACTGGACGAGGCGCACGCCGCGCTCGAGGGCCAGGCCGAGTGCCTTCAGTTGCGCGTCGACGCCTATCGCCGTGGCGTGGGTGATCGCATAGATATCGGGCAGCGCCAGGGCGGCGAGCACCGGCGCATTGGCCGGCAGCATGGGCGCGACGTCCAGTGCATCTGCGCGCTGCCAGGCCAGTGCGCTATGGACGTGGTCGTGCAGTTCGCCGCGCCAGTCGCGCACGCGAAAGAAGTTGAGCCGGACGTGGGCGTGTTCGTAGACATGCTCGCGCCTCAGCCAGGGGTCGGCGCGTACCACGGCAATGCCGAGTTCCTCGGCCAGCTCGCGCACCAGCGCCGCGCGCGGGGTCTCGCCCGGCTCGACCTTACCGCCGGGAAATTCCCAATAGCCGGGATAGAAGGTGCCCGGCGCACGCTGGCCGAGCAGGAATTCAAAGCCGCCGCCGGGTGCCGGCCGTTCGATGACCGCCGCGGCAACCTCGGTGAGCTTCATTGCACGCGCCGGGCCGGACTGCGCCCGTCAGCGCGCCTGGGCACGAGGCTTACGGGCGGAAGGCTTGCTGCCCTGGCGTCCGGCGTAGTCCCGTGCGAACTGCCAGGCCACCCTGCCACTGCGTGATCCACGCAGCAGGCTCCACTGCAGCGCCTCGGCCCGCGCCGCTTCGATCTCGCGCTGCGCCAGGCCGAACTGCACCAGCCAGTGCGCACAGATCGCCAGGTAGTCGTCCTGGCTGAATGGATAGAACGAGAGCCAGAGGCCGAAACGCTCGGACAGCGAGATCTTTTCTTCCGTGGTTTCGCCGGGGTGGATGTCGCCATCGGCATCGTGCGTAGCCTCGAGGTTCTCCGACATCTTCTCGGGCATCAGGTGGCGGCGGTTGGACGTTGCGTAGATCAGCAGGTTGTCCGGCATGCCGGCGATCGAGCCGTCGAGGATGCTCTTCATGGCCTTATAGCCGGGCTCCCCGGTCTCGAAGGACAGGTCGTCGCAAAAAATCACGAAGCGCTCGGGTCGGCCCGTGATCAGCTCGACGATTTCGGGCAGGTGCACCAGGTCTTCCTTGTCCACTTCGATCAGGCGCAGGCCCTTCGCGGCAAAACCGTTGAGCACCGCCTTGACCAGGGAGCTCTTTCCCGTGCCGCGCGCGCCCGTCAGCAGGACGTTGTTGGCGCTGCGACCGGCCATGAACTGGCGCGTGTTCTGCAGCAGCCGTTTCTTTTGCTGCTCCACCGCCTGCAAGTCGTCGAAGCGGATGCGATGCGGACGACGCACGGGTTCGAGCCAGCCGCGTCCACCGCGCGTGCGCCAGCGGAATGCGGTGGCCGACCAGTCGGGGGCGGGCAACGGCGGGGGAAGGACAGCCTCGAGACGCAAGAATATGGCGTCAAGGCGATCAAGCAGGAGCGCCAGGTCGGAACGGGGTTGGGGCATGGCGGAGCGGGAGATCGGGTAAGCTTGCGGCCGGCCGCGATCTTCGCACTTTAGCAGAACATGACCCGCCTCCTTTTCGCTTTCGCCGTCGTGGCGGGCCTCTCCGCCTGCGCGCCGCTCCCCACCGAACCCGTCACGCCGTGCGCTCCGGCACAGTCGTGTCCAGCCTGCCCGGTCTGTCCCGGCGTCGAGCCGGCAAAGCCGACGGAGAAGCCCCTGCAGGCAGCCGAGTGGAGCGACCTGCCGGGCTGGGGCGAGGATGACCTGGCCCCGGCGTTTGCCGCGTTCGCCGCCGAGTGCCGCAGCCTCGAACGCCAAGCACAGTGGAAGCCGGTGTGTGCGTCGGCGCGCAGCATCGGCGATTCGTCGCCGGCAAGGCTGCGCGCCTGGTTCGAAGCACAGTTCCGTCCCTGGGCGCTGGTCAACGCCGACGGCTCCCGAGGCGGACTGATCACCGGCTACTACGAACCCGTCCTGCGCGGCAGCCGCAAGCCCGACGCGACCTATGCGCACCCGGTGTTCGGGCCACCCGCGGACCTCGTCACCGTAGAGCTTTCCGAGCTTTACCCCGAGCTAAAAAACCTGCGGCTGCGCGGGCGACTGGCGGGGCGCAAGCTCGTTCCCTACTACTCGCGTGCCGAGTGGGCCGAGCAGGAAGGGCAGCGCGCTGCGGATGCGTTGCTCTGGATCGACGATGCGGTCGACCTGTTCTTCATGCAGATCCAGGGCTCGGGACAGGTCGAGCTTGCCGACGGCGGCCGCGTGCGCCTCAACTACGCGGACCAGAACGGCCATCCCTACCGGGCGATCGGCCGCTGGCTGGTGGAACGCGGCGAGCTCAAGGCCGACCAGACCTCGATGCAAGCCATCAAGGCCTGGGCACGCAACAACCCGACACGCTTGCCGGAGTTGCTCAACGCCAACCCCAGCCTCGTGTTCTTCCGCGAACTCCCGGTGGAGGGCAGCGGCCCTCAGGGCGCGATGGGACTGCCCCTGACGCCGGAACGCTCGCTGGCCGTGGATCCGCGCCATGTGCCGCTCGGCGCGCCGATCTGGCTGGCAACCACGCGGCCGAATAGCGAGCAGCCACTGCTGCGCTTGATGCTCGCGCAGGATACGGGAGGCGCCATCCGGGGCGTGGTGCGCGCCGATTTCTTCTGGGGCAGCGGCAGCGAGGCCGGCGCACTGGCGGGACGGATGCGTCAGCAGGGTCGGCTCTGGGCACTCATGCCGCGCAGCTTCAAGCCGACAGGCGAGTAACACCCAGGCACCTAGCCGGCACCAATTCACCAATGCGGTGCAAAGCGGCCGAGCGCCGCCCCATGATGGGGCACCACTATCGCGGCCTATTGCGTAACCCCTTGACGAAGCACACCTAATCCGGCAGGAATGCGGATTGCTTTCATGCATCGGATTCGTGCCTTCTGCCTACCGGGAGCCCCAAGATGGAGAATTTGAAGACAACGTCGGACGTGCTGTTCATCCTGCTTGGCGCAATCATGATCCTCGCCATGCACGCCGGATTCGCGTTTCTCGAACTCGGCACGGTGCGCCGCAAGAATCAGGTGAATGCGTTGGTCAAGATACTGTGCGACTTCTCGGTATCGACGCTGGCCTACTTCTTCATCGGCTACGGAATCGCCTACGGCATCCACTTCTTTGCAGGCGCGGAAACCCTGGTGCAGAAGAGCGGCTATGAACTGACCAAGTTCTTCTTCCTGCTCACGTTCGCTGCGGCGATCCCTGCCATCGTTTCCGGCGGAATCGCCGAGCGCGCCCGCTTCGGGCCGCAACTGGCGGCCACCTTCCTGCTGGTCGGCTTCATCTATCCGTTTTTCGAGGGCATCGCCTGGAACCAGGCCTACGGTTTTCAGGGCTGGCTCAAGGCAAGCTTCGGCGAGGAATTCCACGACTTCGCCGGCTCGGTCGTGGTGCACGCCGTCGGCGGCTGGATCGGGCTCGCCGCCGTCCTGATGCTAGGCGCCCGGCGCGGACGCTACCACAAGGACGGCGGCATCGCCGGCGCACATCCGCCTTCGTCCATCCCCTTCCTTGCACTCGGGGCGTGGATACTGATCGTCGGGTGGTTCGGCTTCAATGTGATGAGTGCGCAAACGTTGGACAAGATCTCCGGGCTGGTTGCAATGAATTCGCTGATGGCCATGGTGGGCGGTACGCTGGTGGCCCTGCTGGCGGGCAGAAACGACCCGGGCTTCGTGCATAACGGGCCGCTGGCGGGGCTGGTTGCGGTGTGTGCCGGTTCCGACCTGATGCATCCGCTCGGCGCGCTGGTCACGGGCGGCATCGCCGGCGGCTTATTCGTCGTGATGTTTACCCTCACCCAGAACCGCTGGAAGATCGATGACGTGCTCGGCGTTTGGCCGCTGCATGGCCTCTGTGGCGCCTGGGGCGGAATCGCCGCCGGCATCTTCGGCGCAAAGGCCCTGGGTGGCATGGGCGGTGTCTCGTTTGCCAGCCAGTTGCTCGGTACGGCGCTGGGCATCACCGTTGCACTGGTGGGCGGTCTGCTGGTCTACGGCGGACTCAAGAAGGCGGCCGGTATCCGCCTCGACCCGGAAGACGAGTTCAATGGCGCCGACCTGACCATTCACAAGATTTCGGCGAGCCCGGAGCGCGAAACTCTCTGGTAGGCGCGGCGGAGGCCGAGTCTCGGCACCGGCCCGACGCCGGAGCGTCAACCTAGCGCGGCGTCAGCAACCACCATTTGGCGGTGACGCTGGGGCTACGGAGTTCGCAATTCGGCAGCGCACCGCGCCTTTGCAGCAGCGCCGGGCAGTCCACCGGGCAGGTGAGCGAGCCTTCTGCAACCTGGAATCGTAGCGGGCCGCAGTTCTTCGTCTCCAGCACGACACCGGGCGCCTTCGGATTCGGCCAGCCGTCAAGCAGGTCGGTCAGCGGGGGCGCGCCGGCGGCACGGCTGGCGGCTACCCGCACCAGACTGCGCCCATCGCGAAACATGATCAGCTCTGCGCTGTCCTTATCGACGACATGGAAGATGTATTCAACGACGCCGGGTTGCGCTGCCAGGCTCGCGCCCGCAGCCGCAAGTCCGAACAGGACACCCGCCACGAGGCACCGCAGGCCTTTGGAATGAATGCGCATTGCTTTTGTCCTCCGCTCTTCGTCAAGCACTCCGCAATCCTATCGCACTCGCCGCTGTCGTTCGAGTCCCGGCTGTACCGTCACCGCATTCTCGAAGGCAGGTGCCGCGTCGGACCGGCCACCATGAAGCTGCCGCATCCACGGTGATGCAGGGTGCGCGGGCTGCGGCGGCGCACATCAACCCATGCCTCGATGACCTCGAGGACAAAGAAATTGTAACGCTTGACCCAGCCCATGTCGGCGACGCGGCACTCCAGGCTGGCGAAGCATTCCGCGATCAGCGGCGCGCCAACTCTGCTCGCCGCCACGGGCGTCAGGCCGAAACGGCGGAACTTGTCGACGCGCTTGCCGCTGGAATTTCCGCACCCCACGACCGCCTGCGCGAGTTCGACCGTGGGAATGTTCAGCACGCATTCACGTGTGGCGATGAGCGTCTCGAAACTGAAGTCGCGGCCGCTGACGACGCAGCCGACGAGCGGCGCGTCGAATTCCATCATCGTATGCCACGACAGTGGCATTACATTGGAACGACCGTTGCGGGCCGTGGTCATGAGTACCACGGGCCCGGGCTCGAGCAACTGGTAGACGCGGGCTGACGGAAACGGGCGCTTCGGCATCACGCCACCTTCGCTGCGACCGGCCGCGACCGGCGCTTCAACTGGCCATCAGTACCGGCACGGTCATGTGGCGCAGGATGTAGCGGGTACCGGCTCCGCGGCTGACGAAGGGAAAACCGATGTGGCCATGCGCACCCATCACGAGCAGGTCGGCGCCGCGGTCGGTGACGCGGTTGAGCAGCATGTCCATGATGCCGAAGTCCTGCACCAGCATCACCTCGGGGCGCGCCCGGACACCGTGTGCAGCGAGGTGGCGTATCACGCCGGCACACGAGGCGTCGCCATCCTCACGGCGTGTGGCAAAGGACAGCACGATGGCTTCATCGCACCCCTGGATCAGCGGCAGGGCGTCGTTCAACGCATGCGCAGCCTCGCGGGCGTCGTTCCAGGCGACGAGCGGATGCCGTCCGATGTCGGTGAATTCCCCTGCATACGGCACCACCAGAACCGGTCGCCCGGAGTCGAGGATCACCTCGAGCACAAGATCTTCAGGTGTCACGGCGTTGCGTTCGTCATGCTGACCAAGGATCACCAGATCCGCATAGCGTGCAATATTGACCACCTGGCGCAGTACTTCGGCTTCGCTACCGCGGTTGATGTCGTGCCATTCCGCACCGTCAAGACCCGCGGTGACCTGTTCGAACTGGCGGCGGCTTTCGTCGCGCGCCTCGACATAGGCAGCGCTCGGCCAGGTGGCGACGACACCAACCTGCTGGGCCGGAGCCTTCTGCGCAAATACGCCTAGCAGGCGGGCTCCGTGGCTTCGTGCAAGCTTTACGGCAAGCTGCAGCCGGGCGGCAGTACGCTCCGTCTGATCGAGATGGACCATCAGGTTCTTAAGCGACATGTCCTGCTCCAGTGTTCAGAAAGTTGGTTTCGTGGGCGTCGGTACAGCGCCGGCCGTACCGGTTTCGACGCTGGCCAGCGCGTCCTGGAGATGAGCGGTAATCGTTCTATCGACCTGGATCAGCTGGGCCAGAAGGCGTCCCCGATCCGAGGCGGGCGCCACGGCCCGCAATTCCGACAGGCTCGCGAGCAGGCGCTGGTGCGTCTCTCCATGCCGGTCGTCGAGCGCTGCGCGCCTTGAGCCCAACAGGGCTTCTTCCTCCTGAAAGCTGATCTGCGCGCACAGGATTAGCCGATCAAGTGCATCCACCAACTCGGCGGGAGCACCTTTTTCGGAATAGATACGGAGCACATCGACCTGCGCGTCTACGAGTTCGCGCCGCGCAGTAAAGAACCGGCGAACCTCCTCGGCACGCTCACGACCAACGGAAGGGGTTCCATCCGACATTTCCGCAGCCAACTCCATCACTGCTGACATTTACCGCTCCCCGCCAATTCCGGCTTACGACAATTCGTCCGCCCGGAAGCATAACCGTTCATCGCCGTCTTGCCACTCCACACCCGCAGATGAACGCGGAGGCTGCCTTATACCGCCGCTTCCTTTCGCTTGCCCGCCTGCTCGAACCTGGACTTCTCTGCAAGAACCTTGCTTGCGTACGTCTTGTCCAGATCGTCGGCGGCACCCGCGTAATACTGCAGGCCGTCCTGCACGCTCCCTTGACGGCGGATAGCTTCGCGCAGAATCTGCGCACCTACTTTGATATTTGTCACAGGATCCAGAATCGACAATTGTCCCGCTGCCGGCGAAATCTTGTCGGCATGGTAGCGCGGGATGACCTGCATCAGGCCCTGAGCACCCATGGGGCTTTCCGAGATCGGATTGAAACGGGACTCCACCGCAACCACGGCGACGAGGAGCATGGGGTCGACATCGAACTCGCGCCCGGCGTTTTGCGCCGCTTCAAAGACCGGCACGAGAGCCGCCGCCGATACGCGGTACCGCTGTGCAGCGAGATCCATCGCGGCCCGTAGCGACGGTGTCAGCCGTTGATCGGCCTGCGCGCCGCGTACTGGTCCCACGGCTTCACGCCCGCCGACGGTTTCAGGGCCGCCGATCAATCGCCCCCAACCGATGCGCCCGGGGCTCGCCATGAACCCGGTTACGGCCAGGGCGGTCAGCGCGAAAGCAACCACCATGACATCCACGTGAAAATAGTGCAGCCAGCGGAACAGGCCGCGGGCATCGTTATAGGAGTAGAGGCTTCTGGACAAGGACATTGGATTCCCTTCGTAGCCGCCTTGATCCCGAATGAGTCGGGTGGCGTCGTATCCCTCGGACTGCTCCAGCACAGGCCAAGTAATGCTGCGATGCAGCATCATTGCAATTATATGTTGTTTATGCGGTTTGTCAATATTGGATGATGTGCCGCACCATGGACAAGGAGCCGCGTCTATGGACTGGAGCTACAGCATTCGACCCAAAAAAAGACCCGATAGTTGCTATCGGGTCAAGTCCAATCCTTGCGGATCAGAGGAGGAGACATACGAATGCTACGTTCGATTGCCCTTGGTGATTAGGCATGGGCCTCTAATCGGAATGCCGACGGCTGCCGCTTTGAACTGATTTCGGGTTTGCGAAAGCGCCCAGTCTGGCGCTAAGACGGGCAGGCCCTGGCTTCTGCATCGCGAAGAACCTCCGCGATGTCCTTGCGGCCGCGGCTACGGGCCAATTCCGGGTTGTCTGATCGACTGTGGAGAAGGTCGTCAGCGACGTTACCGCCGGCACACCATGCAACGCGACCCGGACCGAGACTTACGCTGCTGCCTCCGCTACCCCCGGCCCATTTTCAGACATCGATATTGCGTGCATACAGCGCGTTTGATTCAATGAACGCCCGACGCGGCTCCACCTCGTCGCCCATCAGGGTCGTGAAGATTTCATCCGCAGCGATCGCATCGTCGATCTGCACGCGCAGCAGGCGGCGAACCTCCGGGTCCATCGTCGTTTCCCACAACTGCTCCGGGTTCATCTCGCCCAGGCCTTTGTACCGCTGCTTGACGAGCCCGCGTTCCACCTCGCTCAGCATCCACTTCATCGCATCGGCGAAGCTTGCCACCGCGCACGCCCGATCGCCGCGACGGATCGCCGCCCCTTCACCGATGAGCCCGGCGATCATTTGGGCCGTGCGCCGGATTTGCCCGTAGTCTCCGGAAATCAGGAAATCCTCATCCAGCCGTCCGCTGCGCTGGTTTCCATGCCGCATGCGCGCAATGGAGAGCACCCAACGCTCGTGCTTTTCGTCAAATGCCGCCCCAACGCTTACTTCGCTCCCCACGTGCCCGGATATCACTTCCGCGCTCGCGCGTGCCGCCGCTTCGCTTGAAAGGTCGACCGCCAGATCGTGGGCAAGCAGCGCGTGCAGGACCTCGGCATCGATGAAGTCGGACACCCGGCGGATCACCGCTTCGGAAAGCAGATAGGCACGAGCCAGCTCGCCCAATCCTTCACCTTCCACCACGACCGCGCCGGCGCGCGGTGTCAACTGCGTACCTTCAAGTGCAAGTTGCAGGAGGTGCTGGTTCAGTTCGTGGTCATCCTTGATGTAACGCTCGCTCTTGCCATGCTTGATCTTGTACAGCGGCGGCTGCGCGATATACACGTAACCGCGTTCCACCAGCTCGGGCATCTGCCGGTACAGGAAGGTAAGCAGCAACGTCCGTATGTGCGCACCATCGACGTCGGCGTCGGTCATGATGATGATGCGGTGATAACGCAGGCGCGCGATGTCGAACTCCTCGGCACCGATCCCGCAGCCGAGCGCCGTGACCAGGGTGACGATCTGTTCGCTTGAAATGAGCTTGTCGTAACGCGCCTTCTCGACGTTGAGCACCTTGCCGCGCAGCGGCAGGATGGCCTGGAAGCGCCTGTCGCGTCCTTGCTTTGCAGAGCCGCCCGCAGAGTCACCCTCGACGATGTACATCTCGCACAGCGCCGGATCCTTTTCCTGGCAGTCAGCCAGCTTGCCGGGAAGGCCCAGGCCATCGAGAACGCCCTTGCGCCGCGTCATGTCGCGGGCGCGGCGCGCGGCCTCGCGCGCACGGGCCGCCTCTACGATCTTGCCCGTAATGATTTTGGCATCGCCCGGACGCTCGAGCAGGAAATCGGCGAGCTTCTGCGCCACGACCTCCTCGATCGCAGGTCGGGCTTCCGACGAAACGAGCTTCATCTTGGTTTGCGATGCAAACTTCGGGTCGGGCATCTTCACCGACAGTACGCAAGCCAGGCCTTCGCGCATGTCGTCGCCGGTGATTTCGACCTTGGCCTTGCGCGCTATCTCGTTTTCCTCGATGTACTTGTTGATCACCCGCGTCATGGCGGTGCGCAGCCCGGTCAGGTGGGTACCGCCGTCAGACTGCGGAATGTTGTTCGTAAAGCAAAGCACCTGCTCGGCATAGGAGTCGTTCCACTGCATGGCGACTTCGACTTCGATGCGAACGCCGTTCTGCACGGAGAAGCCGGATGAGTGAAACACCGCCGGATGCAATACGGTCTTGCTGCGGTTGATGTAATCGACGAAACCCTTGACCCCGCCCGAAAATGCGAAGTCTTCCTCCTTCACGGTGCGCTGGTCCACCAGCTTGATGCGCACGCCATTGTTGAGGAAGGACAGTTCGCGCAGCCGCTTGGCAAGGATGTCGTAATGAAGCTCGATATTGCCGAAGATCAGTTCGTCAGGCATGAAGTGAACCTCGGTGCCGCGCTTTTCGCTATCCCCGATTACACGGAGCGGCGATACCTCGACCCCCTGTTGCACCTCCACGAGACGATCGACCACGGCACCACGCGCAAAGTCGATCTGATACTTTTTGCCATCGCGACGAATGATCAGGCGCAGCCACTTGGACAGGGCGTTTACGCAGGAAACACCTACGCCGTGCAAACCACCGGAGACCTTGTACGAATTCTGGTTGAACTTTCCGCCCGCATGAAGGACGCACATCACGATTTCGGCAGCGGAGCGCTTCGGCTCATGCTTATCGTCGAACTTGATGCCCGTTGGGATGCCGCGGCCGTTGTCGGTCACGGATACCGAGTTGTCGGTGTGGATGGTAATTACGATCTCGTCGCAATGCCCGGCCAGGGCCTCGTCGATCGCGTTATCGACGACCTCGAATACCATGTGATGCAGGCCCGTACCGTCGGAGGTGTCGCCGATGTACATGCCGGGGCGCTTGCGCACCGCCTCGAGTCCCTCCAGCTGCTGGATGCTGGACTCGTCGTAGGCGGGTGTTGAGTTGCTTTCTGTCATTGGGTTCCTGAACTACGCTGTTGCGTCAGATGCGCATCGGCATCACGACATACTTGAAGGTCTCGTTGCCGGGGAGCACAAACAGCGCGCTCGAATTGGCGTCGGCAAGGTGAAGGTCGACCGACTCTACGCTGACGTTGTTGAGAACGTCCAGCAGATAGGTAACGTTGAAGCCGACATCAAGGGCGTCACCAGCGTAATCGACCTCGATCTCTTCCTGGGCTTCCTCTTGCTCGGCGTTGCTGGAGATGATCTTCAGGCTGCCGGCACCGAGTACGAGCCGGACACCGCGGAACTTTTCGTTGGTGAGGATCGCCGCGCGCAGCAGCGAATGCAGAAGTACGTCGCGGGAAAGCTGGATCCGCTTGTTGTGATGCTGCGGTATGACGCGCTCGTAATCCGGGAACTTGCCGTCGATCAGTTTCGACACCAGCTCGATGTTGCCGAAGGCGAACCGCGCCTGGGTGGGAGTGAGAACCACCTCTACCGGCTCATCGCTATCGGCAAGCTGGCGGGAAAGTTCGATCACCGTCTTGCGTGGAAGGATCACTTCCATGGGGGTGGCGGTCGGCTCTACGGTGTCTGCTGCGTAGGCCAGGCGGTGGCCATCCGTGGCCACAAGGCGCAATTCCGTTCCCTTGGCCACCAGCAAGAGGCCGTTGAGGTAATACCGGATATCCTGCTGCGCCATTGCGTACTGGACGAGGCCCAGCAGGCGCTTGAGGCGCCCCTGGCTAAGTGAAAGGCGTGTGGTCTGACCATCAACGCGCGTCATGCGCGGAAAGTCTTCCGCGGGAAGCGTCTGCAGGTTGAAACGACTCTTCCCTGCCTTGAGCTGGAGCCGTTTATCGTCAAGGGCGAGGGTTACGTCGGCGCTCTCAGGCAAGGAGCGCAGAATGTCCTGAAGCTTGCGGGCGCCGACGGTCATCGAGGCTTTTTCCGCACCGACGGTCGGTGTCGTCGTGGTGATCTGTATCTCGATGTCGGTTGCGAGGAGAGTCAGCGTTTCCCCGTTCTTTTCCATGAGTACGTTGGAGAGGATGGGCAGCGTATGGCGCTTCTCGACGATGCCGCAAACCGATTGCAGCGGTACCAGCAGTTGGTCGCGTGGGCCTTTGAAAAGGAACATAGGAAGAATCTCTTTTCTTAATTAGTAAAGCGCTTGGCTGTGGATAGGTGTCTATTGCGTAATTGGAACAATGAACTGCCTTGTGGATTTGGTACAGGATAAAGCGCTCGGATCAATGTGAACAATTGTGGATCGTACTCAAGGTAGTGGGGATCGGTGCCGGTTTTCCACAATACTTAAGAAGTTGTGCGCACGAGTTGTTCATGGTCATCCCTTGATGGTTTGCATAAGGACGTGCAGGTCGTTATTCAGTCGCGAGTCCTTGCTGCGCAGATCCATGATCGTGCGGCAGGCATGCATAACCGTAGTATGGTCGCGGCCACCGAAAGCCTCCCCGATTTCCGGCAGGCTGTGGGACGTAAGTTCTCTGGTAAGCCACATGGCTATCTGGCGCGGGCGGGCGACGGCGCGAGTGCGCTTCTGGGAGTACATGTCAGCCACCTTGATCTTGTAGAAGTCCGACACGGTCTTCTGGACGAGTTCCAGGGAAATTTGTCGATTCGTGGCTCCGATGATGTCGCGCAGGGCTTCCTTGGCGACATCCAGGCTTATATCGCGGCCATGAAACCGCGCATACGCCACAACGCGATTGAGTGCTCCTTCGAGTTCGCGGACGTTTGAGCGCAGGTTCTTTGCAATCAGGAACGCCACGTCATCCGAGATCTGGATCTTCTCGGCTTCCGCCTTCTTTCTCAGGATAGCGATGCGCATTTCGAGCTCGGGCGGCTCGATGGCAACCGTAAGCCCCCAGTCGAAACGCGAAATCAGCCGCTCTTCGAGACCCTGAACGTCCTTTGGGTAGGTGTCGCAGGTAATGACAATCTGCTTCTTGGCTTCGACGAGGGCATTGAAGGCGTAAAAGAATTCCTCTTGCGTACGATCCTTGCGATTGAAGAACTGAATGTCGTCAATCAGGAGTAGGTCAAGCGAGCGGTAGTAACGCTTGAAAGCTTCTCGTGAGTTCTGCTGGAAGGCGCGTACGACGTCGGAGAAGTAATCCTCGGCGTGTACATAGCGGACTTCCATGTCCGGATTCGAAGCAAATATGGAGTTGCCTATGGCGTGGATTAGATGGGTCTTGCCAAGGCCAACGCCGCCGTAGACGAACAGAGGATTGTAGGAGACCCCAGGGTTCAGGGCGACCTGCTGCGCGGCAGCGCGGGCAAGGTCGTTGGCACGGCCGGTTACGAGCGTATCAAAGGTGAATTCGGGATTGAGCCTGGTCTTTTCGTAGACTGGGTCGGCGGTAGAGGCAACCTTCTGAGGTTGTTGCGCAATTGCCGGCACCTCGGGCTCGGCCGGTGGCAGCGTTGCATCAGCAACGGCGTCGCTGATGGCCAGATGTATCGCAATAGGACTGGCGAAGAATTCAGCGCCGAATTTCTCGATCTGGGCGAGATAACGCTCCCGTACCCATTGCATCACGAAGCGGTTGGGGGCGACGAGCCGGAAGCTATTGGTTTCGTTTCCGTTGGGTTCCAACCGCAGGCCCTTGATCCAGGTGTTGAATTGCTGCGTCGGGAGTTGCTCCTCGAAGCGATTCAGACAGGTGGACCAAAAATCACTCATCGTCATGGATTGCGACGGAAATAGGTGCTGGAAGGATAGGGTGGAGCGCGAATCGTTATTGGATTGGATGCCACGCTCCGGATGTCTGCATTCTACCGGTTCCAGGCTTAGTTATCCACAGGCCGGTTGCCGCCAAACCTTGACAATTTGCTGGAAAACCGTTGTAATCCAACGTTTTTCCGAATTCAGGGGATTTACCATGAAACGCACCTACCAGCCCTCCGTTGTGCGGCGCAAGCGCAGCCACGGCTTTCTCGTGCGCATGCGTACCCGTGGCGGGCGTGCGGTGATCCGTGCGCGGCGCGCCAAGGGTCGCCATCGCCTCGCTGCCTGACAGCCCCCGGGTTTTCGGCTTTGGGCAGCGGCTTCACACGCCGCGGGAATTTGCAGAGGTGCTGGCTGCCCGGAATACCCTGCGCGGTGCAAGCTTCGACCTGCACTATCGGCGTGCGGGGCCAGGGGTGTCTGCGCGGCTTGGTCTGATCGTGCCAAAGCGATTGGTGCGCCAGGCAGTTCAGCGCAACAGGATAAAGCGGCTCGGCCGGGAGGCCTTCCGGCAGTTGCGTGCATCAATTCCGCCTTACGACGTAGTTCTACGCTTCGCGCGACCGGTGCGTGAGGCGGGCGGGCAATCGATCGGTAGATTCGCTGTCTGGCGACGTGAGATCGAAGGTCTGCTTCGATCGCTGCCCATGCCTCTGCAATGAGGGAGCTTGTACTGCGGCCCTTGGTATGGCTGATAAAGGGATATCAGTACGCGGTGAGCCCCATGTTGGGCAATCGCTGCCGCTTTCACCCCAGCTGTTCGGATTACGCGATCGAGGCTTTGTACAGGCACGGCTTTTTCAGGGGTATCTGGCTGGCCGTAAAGCGCGTTGGTCGGTGTCACCCCTGGCATCCGGGCGGGTATGATCCGGTTCCCTGAGTGTGCGACGGTGGTTCCTGCGCGGAGCCGGTGTGAAGAAAGGTCGTTGTCGAGAGTGCAATGGATAATCGTCGAATAGTCCTGCTGATGGTGTTTGGTTTTTCGCTGCTGATGCTATGGGATGCGTGGCAGCGCCAGGGTGCGCCGAAACCAGTGGCCCCAGTGGCGGGAACGATACCGGCCGGTCAGTCGGCTCCGGTGCCGAGCGTTGCACCTGTGCCATCGGCGGGGCCGGCAGTGCCGGGAACCGTTGCCGTGCCAACTGGAGCGGCACCAGCGGCTACCCGCGCGGCCACTGCCAAGGTTCGCACCGACCTGTTTGTGGCGGAGATCTCCGCACAAGGTGGTGACATCGTAAGGCTGGAACTTACCCGGCATCCCGATAGCGAAGACAAGAGCAAACCCTTTGTCCTGTTCGACAATGGCGGCAAGCATTTGTACCAGGCCCAGTCCGGATTGCTCGGGGAGGGTCTGCCGAACCACAAGACGGAATGGCGACTGGGTAGCGGCGAATACGCAATGCAGGATGGGGCCAACGAACTGGAGGTTCGGCTTGAGGCCAATGGCGGCAATGGCGCGAAGATTGCCAAGACCTACGCGTTCAAGCGTGGCAGTTACCTGATCGAAGTGAGGCAGGAAGGGGCGGCTGCGGGCGCGCATGCCTACTACCAGCTGACCCGTGACGGTAAGTCGGCCGAGGGGCAAGGAAACGCGATGATGATGGGGGCCACGACGTTCACGGGGCCGGCCGTGTACACCGAGGCGGAGAAGTACCAGAAGGTTGAATTCGCGGACATACAGAAGAACAAGGCCAAGTTTGCACAGAAGGCCGACAACGGCTGGCTTGGCATGGTTCAGCATTACTTCGTTTCAGCCTGGCTGCCGGCCAAGGGTGCGGCGCGCGAGTTCTACATGCGAAAGGTCGGCGACGACCTGTACTCGGCAGGGGTAATCGTCCCGGTCGGGGCGGACGGCGTCAGCCGCATCGGGCTGTATGCGGGTCCGCAGGAGCAGGACAAGCTGGAAAAGATCGCGCCCGGGCTCGAGTTGGTGGTCGACTACGGCTGGCTTACCGTAATTGCTGCCCCCTTGTTCTGGGTGCTCGGTGCGATCCACAAGCTGGTCGGCAACTGGGGTTGGGCGATCATCGGGCTAACGGTACTGCTCAAGCTGGCGTTCTTCCCGCTTTCGGCCGCGAGTTACAAATCGATGGCCAAGATGCGCGTGCTGACGCCGAAGCTGATGAAGCTTAAGGAGACCTACGGCGACGACAAGCAGCGCTTGAACCAGGAAATGATGGCCCTATACAAGAGGGAAAAAGTGAATCCCCTGGGCGGCTGCCTGCCGGTGCTGGTGCAGATTCCGGTGTTTATCGCGCTGTACTGGGTGCTGCTGGGAACGGTCGAGATGCGCAATGCGCCGTGGCTCGGCTGGATTGGGGATCTTTCGGTGAAGGATCCCTATTACGTCCTGCCGCTGGTTATGGGTGCAACGATGTTCATCCAGACCAAGCTCAATCCGACTCCGCCGGATCCCATCCAGGCCAAGGTCATGCTGCTGATGCCGGTGATCTTCACGTTCATGTTCCTCTGGTTCCCGGCTGGATTGGTGCTTTACTGGACAGTGAACAACATCCTGTCGATCGCGCAGCAATGGCAAATCACGCGCATGATCGAAAGTGGGGGCACAAAGTAGCGCGCTGGTCCGGGATGGCGATCCCGGAGGTCGCGCTGCCATAGGGTGCGCCGGCTGCCCGCGGCGGTCGAGTGTTGAGGGGGTGCGATGCAACGTCGCTCTGGGGTCATAGCGGCGATCGCGACGGCGCCGGGTCGGGGCGGCATCGGAGTGGTGCGCGTTTCGGGCGACAACCTCGCGCCGTTCGCAACTGCGCTGACGGGAAAGAGTCCAGCGCCGCGCCAAGCGATGCTGGTTCGCTTTCTCGACGGCGACGGAAGCACGATCGACCAGGGAATCCTCTTGTATTTTCGGGCGCCGCAGTCCTTCACCGGCGAGGACGTGCTCGAGCTGCAGGCACATGGCGGGCGGGTGGTACTGCAGCTCTTGCTGGCTCGATGCGTGGCGCTTGGTGCGCGCATTGCAGAGCCCGGGGAGTTTTCGCAGCGCGCCTTCCTCAATGACAAACTTGACCTGGTGCAAGCGGAGGCGATAGCTGACCTGATCGACGCTGGGAGCGCTGCGGCGGCAAGGTCCGCGATGCGCTCGCTGACAGGCGATTTCTCGCGCGAGGTCTACGGGTTGGTTCAGGCGTTGGTCGACCTGCGTGCCCTGGTGGAGGCCACCCTTGACTTTCCCGAGGAGGAAATAGACCCGCTGCGCGATACCGATGCCGTACAACGGCTCGCGACGATACGTGCGGATCTAGAGGGAATCCTCTCGCGGGCACGGGCTGGCAGGATGTTGCAGGCAGGGCTGCATGTGGTGCTTGCCGGCTTGCCCAACGTGGGCAAGTCGTCGCTCCTCAATCGTCTCGCCGGTGAGGAGCGCGCAATCGTTACCGACGTGGCGGGGACCACGCGGGATGCTCTGCGCGAAACGATACAGATCGACGGCATTCCGCTCCATGTGATCGATACGGCTGGTTTGCGTGACAGCGAGGATATGGTGGAACGGATCGGCATTGAGCGCGCGTGGAAGGAGATCGAGCGGGCGGACGTGATCTTGCAGATGGTCGACGCGCGTCAGGGAGTCAGCGATGCCGACGCTGCAATTGCGGCCCGCCTGCCGGCGGGGGTCGAGCGGATCGTGGTCGCCAACAAGTGCGACCTGGCTGGTACGGGTGCGCTTCGCTCGGTCGACGGCGGGCAGATCAAGATCTTGCTTTCGGCGCGGACCGGCGACGGAATCGAACTGCTTCGGGCCGAGCTGTTGCGTATAGCCGGCTGGAGCGGGCACGGCGAGGACGTCGTGCTCGCACGTGAGCGGCATCTGGAGGCCTTGCGCCTGGCTGCGGCCAAACTGGAACTGGCGAGCGGGCTGCTTGAGCGGCTGGAGTTGTGCGCGGAGGAGCTGCGGCTCGCTCAGGAGGCGTTGGCAGGAATAACCGGGGAAGTTTCCGCCGACGAGCTTCTGGGCGAGATCTTCTCGAAGTTTTGCATCGGCAAGTAAGGCGCCGTGGCCGGGTTAGACATCCTCGCGCTTCTGTTCGCAGCCTTGTTTGCAGGCTTCGTCGACGCAGTGGCGGGTGGCGGCGGGCTGATCCAGGTGCCAGCCCTGCTGGTGGCACTCCCCGGTGAGCCGCCAGCAACGGTGTTTGGCACGAACAAGCTGGCAAGCATATTCGGCACGGGCAATGCTGCGCGGCGCTATGCAAAGAGAATCGCGCTGCCCTGGGGCGTTGCTTTGCCGGCGGCAATGGCCGCCTTCGTATTGTCCTTTGTCGGTGCCATGGCAGTGGCATGGATGTCCAAGGAGGTCGTGCGGCCGCTGGTTCTCATTCTTCTGGTTGGCGTGCTGGCCTACACCGTAATCAAACGGGACCTCGGGAGGGTGCAGGGAGTTCGGCTATCCGCACGGGTGGAACGGGGGCGGGCGCTTGTTGTGGGCGCGGTGCTGGGCTTTTACGACGGCTTTTTCGGTCCGGGAGCCGGCAGCTTCATGATCTTCGCCTTTGTACGCTGGTTCGGTCTGGACTTTCTGCATGCATCCAGCGCAGCCAAGGTGGTAAATTTCGCGACGAATGCCGCAGCACTGGCTTATTTTGCCCCTAGTGGGCACGTACTTTGGCTGACCGGGTTTGCCATGGCTGTATTCAACGTGGCTGGCGCGCTGTTGGGGGCGCGTCTGGCGCTCAGCCATGGAAGCGGGTTCGTGCGCGGGGTGTTCATTGTCGTCGCGGGTTTGCTTATCGTCAGGCTGGGATATGATTTTTTTGCCTGAACTTGGCAAGTTTGTACGGGGATGGGTGTAGCATTGGGGTGCTTTGAATTCGTATACCGTATACACGTAGCAGAATACGTGGGGCTTTGTAATTGCGTTGGAGCAGGGCCGTCTTGGTCCTGACGCAACAATAGCGCGGGGCATAGATCCCGTCTGCAAGTTGGAGGGGCGGATTCCGGTCGGGTCTGCCGGTTGATAGGCGGGCGCGCGGGCGCAAGCGCGAACCCGGTGTGACTGGGAATCGGCGTATGGATTTGCAAATTGCTCTGTTGCTGGGGCAGGACGGCATTACCAATGGCGCAATCTATGCCTTGCTGTCATTGGCTTTGGTGCTCGTTTTTGCGGTTACGCGGGTCATCTTCATACCCCAGGGCGAATTTGTAGCCTTCGGCGCCCTAACGCTGGCGAGCTTCCAGGCGGGCAAAACGCCGGGTACCCTGTGGCTCCTGATTGGTGCAGGTATTGCGGTGGCGTTAGTCGATCTGGCTTCCGCCGTGCGATCGGGCGCATCGCGCCGGATCGCCCGTATCGTCGGCTGGAATCTTGTCTATCCGGCGCTGGCGGCGGCGGCGGTGTTCCTGGGCAAGCCGGGCCAGCTACCCCTTGTCGCACAAATTGCCCTCGCGCTTGCGCTCGTCGTTCCGCTGGGCCCGATGATGTACCGGCTGGCATTCCAGCCGCTGGCCGAGGCTAGCGTGCTGGTCCTCCTTATCGTCGCGGTTGGGGTGCACCTTGCGCTTGTTGGTCTAGGGTTGTTGTTCTTCGGTGCGGAGGGTTCGCGCACGCCGGCATTCTCGGACGCGAGCTTCAGTTTCGGCGCGATCAACGTCAGCGGGCAGACGATTTGGGTGGTCGGCGCCAGCATCATGCTCATCGTGATCCTTGCGCTCTTTTTCGGTCGCACGATCTATGGCAAGGCGCTGCGCGCCACCGCGATGAATCGAACCGGTGCCCGCCTGATGGGTATCTCGACGGTAATGGCCGGAAAGCTGTCATTCCTGCTGGCGGCACTGATCGGGGCGTTTTCCGGAATTCTCATTGCGCCGATCACAACGATCTACTATGACACTGGCTTTCTGATTGGCCTGAAGGGTTTCGTCGGCGCCATCGTCGGCGGTCTCGGCAGCTACCCGATTGCTGCTGCCGGCGCATTGCTGGTCGGCTTGCTCGAGGCCTTCTCGTCGTTCTGGGCGTCGGCGTTCAAGGAAGTGATCGTATTTACCCTGATCATTCCCGTCCTGGTCTGGTTGTCGCTGACGACCCGTCACGTCGAGGAGGAGGAGTGATGGCGGGTCGCCATTGGGTGCCGGCACTTCTGCTGGGGCTTCTGCTGGCGACGCCGTTTGCGGCGTCCGAATTCCAGATCACGCTGCTGAACTACATCGGCCTTTATTCGATCGTCGCGGTAGGTCTGGTCCTGCTTACCGGCGTGGGCGGCTTGATGTCGTTTGGCCAGGCTGCATTCGTCGGGCTGGGCGCTTACGCGACGGCTTATCTCTGCGGCGGGGAGAGCATTCCGGCCTGGCTGGCCTTCCTTGCTGGCTCTCCTTGGTTGGGGCTGCTCGCCGGTCTTCTGGTGACAGGGGTCGTTGCGATGCTGCTGGCCCAACTCACGCTTCGCCTTTCCGGCCACTACCTGCCGCTGGGGACGATTGCCTGGAGCATCAGTCTCTACTTCCTGTTCGGCAATCTGGAATTCCTCGGTGGTCACACCGGGCTCTCGGGCATACGCCCCCTGTCGTTCTTCGGGTTCGAGCTGCGTGAAGGGCGATACTTCTTCTACCTGATCTGGGCGATCGTGCTGGGTGCCGTGTGGTTGACGGTGAGCCTGCTCGATTCGCGGGAAGGCAGGGCCATCAGGGCCCTCAAGGGTGGCGTGGTCATGGCCGAGGCGATGGGAGTGGACACCTCGCGTTCGAAGATCGTGGTGTTCATGATCGCCGCATTCTTTGCCAGCATTTCCGGCTGGTTGTATGCGCATCTGCAGCGCTTCGTGAATCCGACCCCGTTCAGCCTCTACATGAGCATCGAATACCTGTTCATGGCAGTCGTCGGCGGTGCCGCCCACGTTTGGGGGGCGCTGATCGGTGCCGGGTTGATCACCATCCTCAAGCAATGGCTGCAGGACTTGCTGCCGAGGTTGCTCGGGGCATCCGGCAATTTCGAGACGATCGTCTTTGGCGTGATGATGATCTTTGTGCTGCAGCGTGCCCGGGACGGGCTGTGGCCGATTCTTGCGCGCCTTGCGCCGCGGCGGGAGGTTCGGCAAGAGGTGCCAACAGCTGCCCCGCTGCCCAAGCGTGCCGTGCCGGTACGTGGAGAAGTTCTGCTCGAGGCGCGAAGCGTGGTGAAGAGGTTCGGCGGTCTGGTTGCCAACAACAATATGGACCTTTCCGTGCGGGCCGGTGAGATTCTGGCGTTGATCGGTCCCAATGGTGCTGGCAAGTCAACGATGTTCAATTGCGTGTCCGGGGTGGACCAGGCGACGGAAGGCGTCGTCCTGTTCCGTGGCCAGGAGGTGACGAGGCTCAACTCGCGGGAAATCGCCCGTCTGGGCATGAGCCGCACCTTTCAGCATGTACGGCTGTTGCCCACGATGAGCGTTCTGGAAAATGCGGCGATCGGGACCCACATGCGCGGCAACAAGGGTGTTGTCCCGGCCATGCTGCACCTGGAGCGGGCCGAGGAAGCGTGCCTGCTAGCAGAGGCGGCGCGGCAAGTCGAACGGGTAGGGCTGGCAGCCGCAATGTTTGAGTCTGCGGGGAGTCTCCCGCTTGGCCAGCAACGTACGCTCGAGATCGCGCGGGCGCTTTGTGCGGATCCGAGCCTGCTGCTCCTCGATGAGCCAGCCGCAGGTTTGCGTTACATGGAGAAGCAGGCGCTAGCCACGCTGCTGCGGAAGCTCCGTGAAGAAGGCATGGGCATACTTCTCGTCGAACATGACATGGATTTCGTGATGGGACTTGCCGACCGCGTGGTGGTCATGGAGTTCGGCGAAAAGATTGCGGAAGGCCTGCCTGACGAGGTGCAGCGCAATCCGGCCGTGATCGAAGCCTACCTCGGGGGGGTCGATTGATGGTCACGGCGCGGACCGTTCTGGAGGTAGCCGACCTCTGCGTTTCGTATGGGAAGGTCGAGGCCCTTCATCACGCTAATCTACGCGTGGGTGAGGGCGAAATCGTGACGGTGATCGGGCCCAATGGCGCCGGCAAGACGACCATGCTGGGCGCGATCATGGGCTTGCTTCCTCGCACCAAGGGAGAGGTTCGCTTCGAGGGTAAGGCACTCGACGATTGTGAAGTCGAGGAGGTTGTCGGACTCGGTATGAGCATGGTGCCGGAGTCGCGCGCCCTCTTCGGGGAATTGAGCGTGGAGGACAATCTCCTGCTGGGTGCGTTTGCCCGGCACCGCAGCGGCCAGCGCGACCATGGGCAAACGATGGCGCAGGTCTATGAAATATTCCCGCGCCTGCGGGAACGCCGGGACCAGCACGCCGGTACCCTTTCCGGCGGGGAGCGGCAGATGCTGGCGGTCGGTCGGGCGCTCATGGCCAAGCCGAAGCTGCTTCTGCTGGACGAACCGAGTCTGGGACTCGCTCCGCTTATCGTTCGGGAGATATTTCGCGTCATCGCCGAACTCAAAAAGACGGGTGTTTCGATTCTGTTGGTCGAGCAAAACGCGCGGGCCGCACTTCAGGTAGCCGATTACGGTTACGTACTGGAGACCGGGGAAATTGCCCTGGAGGGACCCAGCATGGAGCTCGCCGATAATCCCAGGGTGATGGAGTCCTATCTCGGGCTGGGTGGAAAGCGCTAGCGCTGTTTCACGTGAAACAGCGCTAGCCGGGTTTCACGTGAAACCAAAATGTCCGGGTGCTGCCCATGGCAAGTCTGCGGGAAAGGCGCCGCAGGCGTATCATTGCGCCTCTTTTTTTGGGGTGTCAGTCTGTGCAGCAAACGGCATCGTTCGACGTGATCGTGATTGGCGGTGGCCATGCCGGTACCGAGGCCGCGCTGGCATCGGCACGATCCGGTGCGAGCACGCTGTTATTGACTCACAGCATCGAAACGCTGGGTGCAATGTCCTGCAACCCCTCGATCGGAGGGATTGGCAAAGGACATCTGGTCAAGGAGGTCGACGCGCTGGGTGGTGTGATGGCCCTGGCGGCGGACGAAGCGGGCATCCAGTTCCGCATCCTCAATGCATCAAAGGGTCCTGCCGTGCGGGCTACCCGGGCCCAGGCAGACCGCCAGCTTTACAAGCAGGCTATCCGCCGCCGGTTGGAAAACCAGGCCAACCTGACCATCTTCCAGCAGTCGGCAGATGACCTGATCCTCGAGGGCGATCGCATTGCCGGGGTCGTGACGCAGCTTGGCGTGCGGTTTCAGGCGGCAGCCGTGGTTCTCACCGCCGGAACCTTTCTCAACGGTCTCGTGCATGTGGGTCTGTCGAATTACCGTGCTGGCCGCTTTGGCGACCCACCCTCGATTTCACTTGCCGAGCGCCTGCGCGAACTGAAGCTTCCGGTCGGGAGGCTCAAGACCGGTACGCCCCCGAGATTGGACGGGCGCACGATCGATTACTCGAAGCTCCAGGAGCAGCCCGGTGACGATCCGGTTCCCGTGTTCTCGTTTCTCGGCAGGCGCGAACAGCACCCCCGGCAGGTGCCCTGTTGGATTACTCACACCAACGCGCGCACCCACGAGATCATTCGTTCCGGCCTCGATCGATCGCCGATGTTCACTGGCGTCATCGAAGGTATCGGGCCGCGCTATTGCCCATCGATTGAAGACAAGATCCATCGTTTTGCCGGCAAAGACAGCCACCAGGTCTTCCTGGAGCCGGAAGGGCTCGATACCCACGAAATCTATCCCCAGGGAGTTTCGACCAGCCTTCCGTTCGACGTCCAGCTCGAGCTGGTGCGTTCGGTTCGCGGGCTGGAGAACGCTCACATCACGCGGCCCGGCTACGCGATCGAATACGACTACTTTGACCCGCGGAACTTGAGCGATAGCCTGGAAACCAAGTCCATCCGCGGCCTGTTTTTTGCCGGTCAGATCAACGGCACGACCGGCTACGAAGAGGCCGCGGCTCAAGGCCTGCTTGCGGGCGTCAATGCATCGCGGCACGCGCGCGGACTTGACTCCTGGGCCCCGCGGCGCGACCAGGCCTACTTGGGCGTCCTCGTCGATGACCTGGTGACGCGCGGAGTGTCCGAGCCCTACAGGATGTTTACCAGTCGTGCCGAGTACCGGCTGAGCCTGCGCGAAGACAATGCCGATTTCCGCTTGACCGAGGTCGGGCGCGAACTGGGCCTCGTGGATGATGCCCGCTGGGATGCGTTCAATCGCAAGCGCGATGCCGTCGCGCGCGAAGCCGAGCGCCTCAGGGCCGCTTGGGTCGGTCCGCGTTCCGTGCCTGCCGAGCTTGCCATCCGCGTGCTCGGGCAACCGATGGAGCGTGACTATAGGCTTTTCGACCTCCTACGTCGGCCGGGCGTTACGCACGCCAGCTTGGCACGCCTGACGGATGGCAACCCTGCTTCGCTACCGCCCGAAGTTGTCGAACAGGTCGAGATTCAGGCCAAGTACCAGGGATATATCGATCGCCAGCGTGACGAAGTGGAAAAGAGCCTGGGCCACGAAACCTTGCCGCTACCGCTTGATCTCGACTACTCCGAAGTCCATGGCCTGTCCTTCGAGGCCCGCCAGCGACTCGCCCAGGCGCGGCCGCAGACCCTGGGCCAGGCCTCGCGCCTGCAGGGCATTACTCCAGCCGCGATATCGCTGCTTCTGGTTCACCTCAAGCGGCGCCGCGCAGCATGAGCCCCGCACAGCAGCTCGCGGATGGACTGGGGAAGCTCGGCCTGCAGTTCTCCGACGTGACCCGACAACGTCTGCTCGACTTCGTGTCGCTGCTTCTCAAATGGAATCGAACCTACAACCTGACGGCGATACGCACGGAACCCGAAGCCATTACCCATCACATCCTCGATTCGCTTGCGCTGCTTCCCGCGCTGCCCCAATCGGCTTTTCAAGGTCGCCGCTGGGCCGACGTCGGCAGCGGTGCAGGGCTCCCCGGTATACCTCTGGCAATTGCACGACCCGATCTCTACATGACGCTCGTCGAATCGGTGGAAAAGAAGTCGGCGTTTCAGCGCCAGGCCAAGATCGAACTTGACCTAGGCAATGTTGACGTGGTCTGCGCAAGAGTCGAAAGCCTGCCGGCGGGCCGGTTCGACGCCGTCATCGCGCGGGCTTTTGCGGACCTGGGAGAGATCGTTCTAAAGGCTGGTCATCTGCTGCGGCCAAACGGACGGTTGTATGCCATGAAGGGAGTTGTTGCGGAAGGCGCCGGGGAAGCGCTGCCGGCGGGATGGACCGTTGCGGAATGCGTGCGGCTGCAAGTGCCCGGGCTGGATGCCGAGCGCCATTTGATCGTTGTCGAGAAGGGTTGAGGATGCACATTTTTGCCATTGCGAACCAGAAGGGCGGTGTCGGCAAGACCACCACAGCCGTAAACCTTGCGGCCGCGCTTGCCGCGAACGGTCAGCGTACGCTGCTGGTCGACCTCGATCCGCAGGGAAACGCCACCATGGGCTGCGGGGTAGACAAGCGCGAGTTGACCTGCTCGGTCTATCAGGTGCTGCTCGAGCTTTCCGCGCTGCGCGAGGCATGCGTCGCGTCGCCGAGCGGGGGCTTCGACGTGCTGCCCGCCAATCGCGACCTCGCCGGCGCGGAAGTCGAGCTTGTGGACCAGGATCGGCGCGAGATGCGCCTCAAGCAGGCCCTTGCCGAACGACGGGGTGAATATGACTTTGTCCTGATCGACTGCCCGCCCTCGCTGTCGATGCTCACGCTGAACGGACTGTGCGCCGCCCATGGCGTCATCATCCCCATGCAATGCGAATATTACGCGCTCGAGGGCCTGTCCGACCTGGTGAATACGATCAAGAAGGTGCACGCAAACCTTAACCGGGATCTCAAGATCATCGGCCTCTTGCGCGTGATGTTCGACCCGCGCAGCACCCTGTCAAATCAGGTCTCCGCGCAACTCGAGCAGCATTTCGGCGACAAGGTCTTCCGAACCCTCGTGCCACGCAACGTCCGTCTCGCCGAGGCGCCCTCCTACGGGGTGCCGGGCGTGCTCTTCGACAAGGCGGCGAAAGGCGCGCAGGCCTACCTGGCCTTCGCCACGGAACTTATCGAACGAGTCAAATCCTGGAAGGAACCATCGTGAATCCACCCAAAATGAAAGGCCTCGGCCGTGGCCTCGACGCCCTGCTCGCCGCGAACAATGCGCCGGAAAGCCAGCGCCAGGACACGCTCGCCGTGGGGGCCCTGCAGCCCGGCAAGTACCAGCCGCGGACGCGGATGGATCCGGGTTCGCTCGAGGAGCTGGCTGCGTCGATCAAGGCCCAGGGCCTGATCCAGCCGATCTCGGTGCGTACGGTCGGGGGTGGCCGCTACGAGATCATCGCCGGCGAGCGGCGCTGGCGCGCGGCCCAGATTGCCGGTCTGACCGAGGTACCGGTACTGATCCGCGAGATTCCCGACGATGCCGCTCTGGCCATGTCGCTGATCGAAAACATCCAGCGCGAGGACCTGAATCCGCTTGAGGAAGCCGCCGGCATCCAGCGCCTGATCGACGAATTCGCCATGACCCATCAGCAGGCGGCCGACGCGGTGGGCCGGTCGCGTTCGGCGGCCTCGAACCTTTTGCGGCTGCTGCAGCTGGCGAAGCCTGCGCAGGACATGCTGATGGCGGGCGACATCGAGATGGGCCATGCGCGCGCCCTCTTGCCGCTGGCAAAGGCCGAGCAGGGACGCGTCGCCGCGCTTGTCGTCGACAAGGGGTTTTCGGTTCGCGAGACCGAGCGCCTGGTCGCCCGCGAACTCAATCCGCCGCAACGCAAGGGCTCCGGGCGCAGTGCCGACCGTGACCTGTTGCGCCTCGAGGAGGATCTGTCGGACCGGCTCGCGGCAACAGTGAAGATCAGTGCGAACCGCAAGGGAAGTGGCAGCCTGACGATCCGCTTCGGCAGTCTTGACCAGCTCGACGGTATCCTCGCCCGGCTGCGCTGAAGCCCAAAAAGCCCCTTATTGCAGTGCGCCAATTGGCGCGCCGCAACATAAATTCATTGACAACCTGGGATCAATCGCCTATATTCGCAGGCTTTTGAACCCGACCCCGTCAGGTGATGTTCAGGGCGGTGTTTCATCAGGCAGTCGCGACGTTCCTGACAGCCATGGTGGCTTGGTTGTGGGTCGGGTTTCCCGGCGCCGCATCGGCCGCGATGGGCGGTGCGGCAGTCGTCGTTCCAAATCTGCTGTTCGCCGCGAATCTCTGGGTGGCAGCAAGAAGCGGCCGGGCCTCGGCGGGTGGGTTTCTGGTCGGTGAGTTCTTCAAGGTCGCCGCAACCGTGGCGTTGCTGGTGGTCGTGGCAGGGGCGTATCGCGACCTGCACTGGCTGGCACTGCTGGCCGGGCTGGTGGTGGCGCTGAAAGTGAACTTGTTTGTGATCTTGATTAAGGCCTGACGAATATGGCAGCCGAGCACGCTCCGAACGCATCGGAATACATCGTTCACCACCTGACCCACCTGAACAGCCTGGGTCACAAGCAAGCGGCTCTGGTTGACTGGTCGGTCTTCCACCTGGACACCCTGTTCTGGTCGGTCGTCCTCGGCCTTCTCACCGTCCTCGTGCTTGCGCGGGCCGCCGCGAAGGCCACCTCGGGCGTACCGGGGCGCTTCCAGGCCGCCGTCGAGATCGTCGTTGAGATGGTCGATTCCCAGGCCAAGTCGATCGTCCATGGCGATCGCAGCTTCATCGCCCCCCTTGCGCTCACCGTGTTCATCTGGATCTTCTTCATGAACGCGATGGACCTGCTGCCGCTGGATGTGCTGCCCAACATCTGGGCCTGGCTGTTCGGTGTTACAGGCCATGATCCCCATCATGCCTACATGCGGGTCGTGCCGACGGCCGACCTCAATGCCACCCTTGGCATGTCCCTCGCGGTTCTCATCCTGTGTCTTTATTACAGCGTGAAGATCAAGGGCTTCGGTGGCTGGATGCACGAGTTGTTCACGGCGCCCTTTGGCAGCCATCCCGTGCTCTACCCGATCAACTTCGCGATGCAAATGATCGAATTCGTTGCCAAGACCGTCTCGCACGG
>ERZ724521.95-NODE-95-length-33174-cov-10.186630_pt1 | contig 33174 bp, 27 predicted proteins | sample MGYA00376054_ERZ724521 | MGnify/ENA primary metagenome ERZ724521 (study PRJEB28724, sample SAMN07190883) | activated sludge metagenome | isolation source: activated sludge of sewage treatment plant in Hong Hong | place: Hong Kong | collected 2016-03-17 ... | reverse complement strand
AATGTTTATGTAGTTGTAATGGTTGCTGATGCAGCAGGGGCTATCCTTGGAGGAGCTCACACCGAAAGCAAGACAGTGGGTGCCAATGATGTAAACGCTGATCTATTCTCAGTTGGTATTTCTCCAAATCCAGCATTTGATGTTGCTTATGTTGATATAAATCTTCCTGTTAAAGAAGAAGTACACATGCAAATTGTCAACCAAATGGGAAAGACAGTTGCCGCCAGAAACTATGGATCAATGAGTGGAAAGCAGATTCTTCCTGTTATCACGCAAGACTTTGGCAAAGGCATGTATTTTGTGAAAATTGCAGCTGGTAATACCCAACAAACTTTGAAACTAGTAGTAGAATAATTGTAGATAGAAACAAGTAAGGAGAGGGGGCAAATTTGTTTTTGTCCCCTCTTTTTATTTAATATATAAATGATTTTCAACACATTATAGATTTGCTATTTTTTTGCAAATTGTGTATCTTAGTGGCAAATTCAGACCAGATGAAAGCCAAAAAAATATTGATAACCGGTGCCAACGGACAGCTGGGTAGGGTATTGACCGAAGAATTGAGAAAAAAATATGGCAGAGACGCAGTGCTGGTATCTGACATCCAAAAAATTACAGAAGATCAGGCGCCGTTTGAATTTCTTGACATATTAAACACTGTAAGATTAAAAGAAATAATAGGCGATCATAAGATTACAGAAATTTATCATTTGGCAGCCATTCTATCCGCCGGAGGCGAGTACAATCCGCTTAAGACCTGGAACATCAATTTAAATGGTCTGATCAGTATACTGGAATTGGCAAGAGAGTTTTCGATTGAGAAAGTATTTTTTCCCAGCACAATTGCCGTTTTTGGAAAAACCACACCAAGGGAAAACACACCACAAGACGTACCCTTGCTGCCTACTACTGTATACGGGATTAGTAAAACTACGGGTGAACTTCTCTGTAACTATTACCATAAAAGGTACGGAGTAGACGTTAGGTCTTTAAGGTATCCGGGCATTATATCTTACCAATCGATACCTTCAGGTGGTACCACTGACTATGCGGTGGAAATTTTTCATGCTGCCATTAAGGGAGAAGCTTACACTTGCTTTCTAAAAGAAGATACCCGGTTGCCTATGATGTACATTGATGATGCCATCAGGGGAACCATTGAAATGATGGAAGCAGATGCCAGCAGAATCAACATTAGATATGGCTACAATTTGGCTGCTATGAGTTTTACGCCCGAGGAGATTTACAAAGAAATTTTGGCTTATTACCCATCTTTTAATATCCGTTATGAACCTGATTTCAGACAAGAAATTGCGTCATCCTGGACCGAAAGTATTGATGATTCGCAGGCAAGAAAAGATTGGGGATGGAAAGAGGACTTTGATTTAAAATCAATGACCTCCATTATGATCAATGAATTAAGAAAACAATATCAAAATCAGGGATAATGACATTTTATCAAAATTTATCATCAGAACTTGAAAATATTCGCAATGCCGGTTTGTACAAATCAGAAAGGATAATTACCACACCACAATCGGCGGTAATTCGAACAACAGAAGGAAAAGAGGTTTTGAATTTTTGCGCTAACAATTATCTTGGTCTGTCCTCGCACCCAGAAGTTGTACAGGCAGCGAAAGATAGCATAGACAGCCATGGTTTTGGCATGAGTTCTGTAAGGTTTATTTGTGGCACCCAAGACATTCATAAAACACTGGAGGCCAAAATTGCTGCATTTGTAGGACAAGAAGATGCCATTTTATATGCAGCTGCTTTTGATGCCAATGGAGGTGTATTTGAACCCTTATTAGGTGAGGAAGATGCCATCGTTTCTGATCAGCTCAACCATGCATCCATTATAGATGGTATTCGTTTGTGCAAAGCAAAAAGATTTAGATATGCCAACAATGATATGGAAGACCTTGAGCAAAATCTGATTATAGCCAGAGAGGAAGGTGCTCGCAATATTCTGATATCTACTGATGGTGTATTTTCAATGGATGGGCATATAGCACAATTGGACAAAATAGTAGCTCTTGCTAAAAAATATGATGCCATAACAATGGTAGACGATTGCCATTCTACTGGATTTATGGGAACAAAGGGCAGGGGCACTGCAGAGCATTGCGGCGTATTTGGGCAAATTGACATCATTACCGGCACATTCGGTAAAGCACTTGGAGGCGCATCAGGCGGCTTTACAGCAGCCAAAAAAGAAGTGATTGAAATGTTGAGACAAAGGTCAAGACCTTATTTGTTTTCTAATACCCTGGCTCCAGCCATAACAGGAGCATCGATAAAGGTCCTTGATTTGTTGGAAAGCAGTACCGCCTTAAGAGATAAATTGGAATACAATACGAAATATTTCAGAGACGGCATGAAAGCCATTGGATTGGACATCATTGATGGGGTTCATCCCATAGTACCTGTGATGTTGTATGATGCAAGACTTTCGCAGGATTTTGCCAATGCTTTGTTGAAAGAAGGAGTGTATGTAATCGGCTTTTTCTTTCCGGTTGTACCTAAGGAGAAGGCGCGAATAAGAGTTCAGGTATCAGCCGGCCATGAAGTGGAACACCTTGACAGAGCGATTGCTGCTTTTGAAAAAGTGGGTAAAAATCTTGGCGTTATTGGTTAACATGAAGTTTATTGTTATGCTATTTACAATTGGAAGTTTTTATGCTTGTCACCATAAAGAACAGGATCTAATCAATAACAAAGAAAGACCTGTTTATGCCCTTGTAATCCATGGTGGTGCTGGCACCATTACCAAAAACAACATGACTCCTGAAATGGAGCGTGAATACATTGCAGCTTTGGGAGCTGCCTTAACTGCAGGTGATACACTTTTAAAAAATGGTCACACAGCGTTGGAAGCGGTTGAAGCAGCCATTAAATCGATGGAAGACTCGCCACTGTTCAATGCGGGCAAGGGTTCTGTATTTACACATAATGGCAAAAATGAACTGGATGCGTCAATCATGGATGGAGCCACCGGCCTGGCCGGAGCTGTTGGGGCTCTGACCATCATCAAAAACCCAATCAGTGCAGCCAGAGCCGTAATGCAAAATTCTGAACATGTAATGCTTGTGGGAAGAGGTGCTGAAGATTTTTGCAGAGAACAAGGTCTTGAGTTGGTTGACCCTTCCTATTTTTATACCGAAAAAAGATGGAAATCCCTGCAGCAAAGCATTGAGGAAGAACACGGGGCCGTTTTATCTGAAACTGATTTATTGGAGAAGAAAAAGGGAACTGTCGGTTGTGTAGCGCTAGACAGGTATGGCAACCTTGCAGCCGGAACATCTACCGGCGGGATGACCAATAAAAAATATGGAAGAATAGGGGATTCCCCGATTATTGGTGCAGGCACTTATGCTGATAACAAGACTTGTGGGGTCTCCTGTACAGGCCATGGAGAGCACTTTATCAGGAATACCATTGCAAGGGATGTGGCTGCCATGATGGAGTATGGCCGCAAAAGTTGTAAAGAAGCGGCTCATTTTTTGATCCATGAAAAACTAAAGAAGCTGGGCGGCGAAGGAGGTTTGATTGCCATTGACCGGGCAGGAAATGTAATCATGGAGTTTAATTCTGAAGGCATGTACCGTGGTTTTGTAACACCCGGGAAAAGAGACATTCGTATTTATAAAGACTGATGGCTAATTTAAGAAGAGGACACGCTGCATCACGCGGAACGGGAGGTCATATGATCAGATTGTTGCTGATGGCCATATTCATAGTGGCAGGCTTGTTTTATGTAAGACAATTGTATCATACATTTTCCCAACCTCAGAAAGTAAACAATGTTAAAGAAAGATCGGATCAAACTCTGGTGGGGCAGCAAACCTCGGATGTATTGCACACACACAAGGGAGAAATAATCCAACACCGGTTTTATTCGCTGTCTTACAGAGAAGAGTACGAGCAGGCAGAATGGGTCTCATATGAAATAAGTAAGGCCTCATTGCAAAAACCAAATGTAAAAAGAACAGATTGGTTTGAAGTAGACAAAGCAGTTTCAACAGGATCTGCCAAACACAGCGATTACTCAGGCAGTGGTTTTACCAGAGGCCATTTGGTACCAGCAGGTGATATGGCATTTGATAAGACCGCAATGGAAGAAACATTTTTTATGTCAAACATGTCACCTCAAATCAGGCCATTTAACAACGGAATATGGCGTGAGTTGGAAGAACAGGTGAGGGATTGGGTCTACCAAAATGATAAAATTAAAATTGTTTCAGGCCCAATCATCAATCAAGACCCAAGACGATTGAAAAAAGGAAACATCGCAGTGCCAGATGCCTTTTACAAGGTAATCATTGATGAGCAATTGCCCGGGCAAAAAGGCATCGCCTTTCTCATACCCCACAAAAAATCTGATCTGCCACTTCAAAATTATATTATTTCTATTGATAGCCTTGAAGAAATCAGTGGAATTGATTTTTTTGTAAATCAGAATGCTGAATGGCAGAAAACTATGGAGCAAAAAAGTGATGTTTCCCTCTGGCCTATATCAGAGGCTCGTTATAAACTCAGGGTTTCACTCTGGAACAACGAATAGTATCTTTGAAGTTTTAAGGAGCAGGATTAGGGTTAAGATGATGAATCGCATTTATCTTTTCAATTATATCAGGCGAAATAGCATATTCAGCTGCCTCAATATTAACTTTTAACTGATCCAGGGTGCTGGCTCCCAGGATGGTAGAGGTGACGAAGGGTCTTGACTTGACAAATGCAAGGGCCAATTGGGTTAGACTCAGTTGGTTTTCTTCTGCCAATTGGAGATAAGCAGCAGTGGCGATTTTTGATCTTTCACCATTGTATCGCGACAGTCTGCTAAACTGATTGATTCGATCTGATGCTTTGTCCAATCCTTTATGGTATTTTCCAGTCAATAAACCAAAGGCTAGAGGCGAATAGGCCAGTAAGGCTATGTTTTCCCGAATCGCCATTTCTGCAAGCCCTATTTCAAACGTCCTATTTAATAAATTGTATGGATTTTGAATGGATATTGGACCATTCCAATGCCTGGCGTTGGCAATTTCTCTGCACCGCATTATTGCCCACGGTGTTTCATTAGATAAACCCCAATGTCTGATTTTGCCTTGTTTTATAAAGTCATTTAACGTCTCTATTACAGTTTCAAAATTGTCTGACCATTCAGCATCGTGCAGGTCGTAACCCAGGATACCAAAACAGTTTGTTTTCCTTTCCGGCCAATGCAATTGATAAACATCTATATAATCAGTTTGTAGCCTGCTTAGACTTCCCTCCAGTGCGGTTGTTAATCTACTAGGTGTGAACCTAAGGTCTTCACTTATATAGGTGAAAAGGGGAGAAGGTCCGGTTGCTTTTGTGGCTATTACCCAATCTTTGCGCTTTGATGGATTTTTTGAAAACCAGTTGCCAATTATTTTCTCCGTTGAACCCTGCGTTTCCTTTCTTCCAGGCACTGAATACATTTCTGCTGTATCCATAAAATTAATGCCCTTGTCGTGTGCATATTCAATTTGCTGGTGGCCTTCTTGCATTGAAGTCTGTTCACCGAAAGTCATGGTACCTAATGCAAGTTTGCTTATCTGGATACCTGAATTTCCCAAGCTGGTAAATTCCATATTCAAAAAATTTGGTAAAAATCCTTAGTGAGTGAAATAAATGCAGGGCTATAGTTTAGCAAGTCATCTTCCATAATAAAAAGTTCATCCTGAACAGGAATTGCCTTCCTTTTCTGTAATAATATTAATAGCCTTTCAACACTTTTGCCCTTGTGATGCCTAACTTCTGTCATTCGGGCTACATGCAAATTGCTTCTCTCAGCAAGCTCTATAAAACGCAATCCTTCAATGTAGGGCAGAATCAACGAAAATTGCCCATCAGGTGAAAGCAGATGGTTGACAGCTTGCAGCAAATCGCCATGGGGCAACTTTATCGTGTGTCTTACATTGGCTTTGTTTTCATTTGCTGAGAAAGTACCGCCGGTAAAAAAGGGAGGGTTGCTGATAATCAGATCATATACATGGACAGATTCCCTGGAAAAATCCTGAATACTCTGATTTACGATCTTTACTCTGCCTTTAAATTTTGATTGATTTACATTGAATTGCGCTTCTGCACTGGATGGAGGATCAATTTCTATGCCCGTTATTTGTGCATCCACCGCTTTTTGGGCCATCATCAAAGCTATCACCCCGGTGCCTGTACCTATGTCCAAAATAGCCTGACAATTACTGGTGTTGGTCCACGCACCCAACAATACACCATCGGTGTTTACCTTCATGGTGCATTGTTCCTGAACAATTTCAAATTGCTTAAATTTGAAAGCGTTGCTGCTTTTGGTTCCTATACTCAATTTATCACTCACAACACAATGGCATTTTTAAATACAACAAGACATGCCAAGGCCATGAGGCCAGTAGACTTAACAGTAGTATGTATTTCGGTGTTGTGCAGAAATTATTTATTTTATTTTACATCATTGGCATTTCTCAAATTGAGTTGATACCCAGGAGTTGCTCCGCTGGTAAATTCTGAAACAATGGCAGTTATGGTTTTGGGTGTTGCAGGAATGGCTGTGCCGGCAAAAGCAGCATCACTCCTCGTAAACAGATCCATCTGCCCTGTACCATCATTGACCTTAAGTGTACCCGCATAGGTAGCTGCGCCTGAAATTCCGGCATTATTGATAGTTACCAGCGTGGATTCCAGATTTTCAAAATCGGCAATCAATTGAGCAAGAGTTAGTGTTTTTGGTGTTGGCAAAGTACCATCACCTACAATGGTCACGTTTGATGCAGGAACATTATTGAGCTGAAGCAATTTATTGAATTCAGACAATTCCATGCCATTGGTCGTAATTTTAATTTCCTTACCAAGGGGAATGGTATTGTCTGTGGTCAACCTTACTACGATACCAAAATTTCCATCCTGAATGACGAGGTTTTTTGCTGTTATATTTTTACCCCCTAGATCAGAAATCACAACTCCCTGAATATATCCATCAGGCGCTGTTGTTTTGGTTCCTGAATATTTTGACTTTAATTCCTGAATACTCATCTTAGTACCAGTACCACCACCTCCTCCTCCAGTAGTACCTCCGGTAACATCGGTTGTATTTCTGAGGTTGAGTTGTGGGGTGAAATTGCCACTTGTTGTAAATTCAGACACAATAGCCACTACATTAAATTTACCAGAAGGAACTGTGCTATTGGCAAAGGTGGCTGTGCTGGCGGTTCTCAGAATCATACTGGTGGTACCATCCTGGATATTGACATTGCCATTATATACACTTGCTCCGGGTGCTTCAACGTCCTTAACTGATACTAATGTAGATTCGTATAGTGGATGATTATCTGCAATCTGTTTTAAAGTCAATACTTTTGGTGTTGGAAGTGTTCCTGCTCCTACAATGGTAGCATACGCAGGTGGAATGTTGTTGAGCTGGAGCAAGCCATTAAACTCGGAAATCTCCTGATCGGTAGTTACTACTTTGATTTCCTGTCCCAATTGAAACGCATGGTCAGCAGAAAACCTGACAACAATGCCATGATCGCCTTCCTGAATGACTACATTTTTGGATGTAATGTTTTTGTACTTGGAATCCGAAATTACAACTCCCTGGATGTAGGCTTTTGGAGCCGTAGTAGTGCTTCCTTTATAAACATTTTTAATATCCTGAATTGACATACGAGGTTCATCACCTGCTGTAGCTCCGCATCTTGGACCATTCATGTCTACGTCATTCAGGTCTCTGATCATTAGCTGCTGATCATTTCCAAAGATGCTGTAGATAGCAGCAATGGTACCTTTACCAGAAGGAACCGTTACACCAGCAAAATCAGAATATCCACTCGTCCTAAGTAAAATTTCACTGCTGCTGCATGTACTTAATGTACGGTTCAATGTGCTTTGCGTTACAGCATCTGCATAAGTTTCACCCTGATTGACAAACTCAATGTCTTTGATTTTAATAAGTGTATTGAGCAATGAATCTTTGAGCTGGCTAATGGTTACTTCCCTTGGCACAACAGGTATGCCCGCAGCACCGGCTATAACAATATCCTTAAATATGGTTGAAGGAATTGACGACATACGTTGCCTGTTGTTGTCAATATAGGGTCCATACCCCAATTGAGGTAAGCCATTGTAGTCACCTATCCAAAGGTCTTTGAGATGGATAAAAACCCTGCGTCCCACAGGTAGAAAATTGTATAATTCCACTTCATCAATCAAAACGGCAATACCTCTTGATGAATTTTCGTCTTCTACGATGATGGTTTTGTAGAAATTTCCACTTTCATCATCTGCTACTACTACACCCTGTACGTATTTGTCGAGGTCTATTTTCACAAAACTGCCTTGTACTGCTTTTGCTAGTACATCTTTTAGACTAATGATCTGTTCTGCTTTGATATCAGGATCTACCGCCTCTGATGGTGGTTCATCAAAATCACCATTTACACAGGATTGGAAACTAAGCAGAGATCCAAGGATCAACAATAAAATAATTCTGAATTTCATGTATTGTATTTGTTTCTTTAAAATCTTAAATAAAGGTTGAGAGAGTAATTGCGTCCATAACCATACCAATATTTGGCTGGAAATTTGTTTACATCTTTGGTAATAAAGTCGTAACGGTTTTGTTCAAATCCACTGGTAATAAAATCTTTATTGTCCAGAGCATTGCCTACACTCAATGTACCTCCCACGGTATATTTACCTCCAAAACGATAGGAGTAACCCATCAATAAATCAACCGTATATTGAGAAGGAAGTTTTTCTTGTCCAATAATGCTGTAAAACTGTTCCGGACTTTCATTTTTATCAATCAGGTCAACTGCTGGTCCCGTTCTTCTGTCGAAATTAATGTCTACATAATTATCTGCATAATAATTTAGGTTGGCACTTACAAACCAAAAGTTGGGCGAGTTATAGTTAAAGCCAAATGTACCGGCGGTTTGTGGCATACCAGGTACTCTGTAATTTTTTAGGTAAATTACTTTGTTTTCATCAACAACCTTACTGCTATTGTCTTGAGTAATGGTAGCCACTGGTCTGTTTGTATATACATATGCTCCCTTGGCCAATGCAGCCTCCAGTGAGAAGGTAGTGGACAGTTTTACATTTAATCCCAATTCAATTCCACTATGTCTTTTACTAATGTTGGATGTTATATAATTTACAAAGGTCCTAAGTTCATCATGGTAATAGGAGATATTTTCAATTTGATCATCAAACTGAGAGGTATAGGCAGTCAATCTGCCTGAAATACCAGAAAAACGGAAAATATAACCTGCCTCTCCCGCAGCAATTTTTTCTGTGGTTAGATTACTTACTACTTCATCTCTGATTCTTGGCGACAAATAAGCAAATCTTGAGAAAGGAGCTCTGGTACGATACGATATTACACCATACAAATAGTTACGGCCATTGATTTTGAAGGTTTCACCTAATTTTAAGCCATAAGTCAAAAAGTTGTTTACACTTGATTTGCCAAAAGAACTGTCAGGGAAACGGCCATTTTTCATATAACCCTCTCTGTAAAAGGATACATAATCAGATTTTGCCGAAATAAAGATGTCATGCTTTGGAGCTGTATATGCTAGTTGCGACCATGCACCATAGCTGGAAGTATTCAAATCATAATCAAAGCCGAAAACATCGCCTTCTTTAACCAACCGGTTGGGTCGATTGAGGTCGTTTTGCAAAGCTGTGAGATTACCAGGAAAATCTCTGAGAGCAAAGTCATCAAAATCCAGGTAATAATCGCCCCCCATCAGGTCGTCTACTACTTTAAAATTATGGTTCTTTTCTCTAAGCAATTGTACGCCTGAAGTCAAGGATAGCTGATCTGTAAGTTGTGAATTTAGAATGCTGTTGACAGCCATTTTATTGACATCAAATCGCTGTTCTTCCACAATATAAGCAGATGACCTGCCGGAAACAGTATTTCCTTCGATTCCATCCACATTTTGTATGGTTTCATACCTCAATTTGTTGGCAAGGTACATGCCATCCCAGTCCAGTTGTCGATGTGCTTCGTCTGAAGTAAGGTAGGCAGTTACAGCGGCTTTTCCTTCTTCTGTCTCTTGATAAGATGGTAGTTTTCTATAGTAATCAGGTCTTGGATCTGCAGCCAGGTACCAATCCAATCTTGTATTGCCATATTTACCAAACTGATAGCCCAATACAGTCATTAACCTTGTATTTTTTGAAATGGTCCAGTCATGTCTCAATGAAATGATGGGTTGGTGAATTCTGTCTTCCCTGCTGTTTCTGACTTCACCATTTTGATAACCCCAGTTTGGATTGTAAAAATTATCCCCCGCCAATTGGAACATTTCACTGACAACTGCGGAAGTTTTACCTCTTCTTAACGGGGCACCAATGCCCATTAGGCTAAGTGAATGTTTTTCATTGATTTTTCTGTCGATAGCGAGGTAATAACCATACGAGTCGAAATGAGTGCCAGGTATATACCCTGATTGTGCCCAACGCTTAGAAACCGAAAAACTGTAGGCCCACCCATTCTTTTGCATGCCCGACGAACGGGTAAGCATCATTCTGTGATTAAAACTTCTGTTGCTGTTGGTGTAAACCAACCGGGTCTGAACACGTTGAACCGAAGCTCTCATATCTATAAATGTAGCCCCTCTTAGACCACCAAAAGAAAAATCGTTGTTGCGCAAGCTCAATACATTGGTCTGAGCCCTTGTCACATCGTTGAGTCCACCCCAACTGTTCCAGAAAACACGACCATCATCGAGGTCATTGGCAGGCATGCCATTGAAAAACATCTCTGTGTCTTCATTGTTATAACCTCTGGGTCTGAATCTTCCATTGCTCAAATTAAAAGTGGCTGCTTCATCAAAAGGGTCTCTGCCAGAAGTGAGTACACTTGAAACGGTATTGTTGTCATCGTTATCAATTGATTGCAGGTCATCAATTGTCACCACCGCAATATCTGAAGCAGCAGCAATTGCAGAATTATCAGAAGCAGCAACATCACCCAGATTTATCTCATCTGATCCAAGATCAAATGCTGTAGGTGGAAATTTAATGTTGGCTTCCAGAGAAATCAATTCATGCTTGCCTCTTGGCAATCCAAAAAACCGAAAAACACCACTTGCATTGGTGGATACCTGATAGTTTGTACCCGAAATACCTACTACTATACCTGGTAGCGGACTGCCGTCCAGTCCCAATACACGACCTTTGACTACCTGAGCACCAGCATCATGGAGTAAGCAAAAAGTAAAGATGATAACCAAAATGGCTGATATCCGTCTTATCATTAGGTTGATTTAAATTAGCCTGTAAAAGTACAATTATCTATCTATAATTGAATGAGATGTACATTAAAAAATTACTAAACAATTGTCATATAATGCTCAAAACCATTGCTTTTCTTATTTTCGCAAAAAAATATACTTTGAGATTCCGCTTCATATTTTTGATTTACTTTGGCTTGATGTTGCAAAGTTGGGGACAGACATCCTACAAGATGATTGCCATAGGTTTTTACAACCTGGAAAACTTGTTTGACACAGTTAATGACACCCTTATTAATGATGAGGATTTTCTACCTACTGGAAAAAATTCATGGACCGATGAAAAATATGCTGAAAAACAAGCGAATATGGCATATGCAATTAGCCAAATAGCAAAAGAACACACACCGGCAGGACTTTCGGTGTTTGGGGTAGCTGAAATAGAAAATAAAAAAGTTTTGGAGGACCTGTCAAAGCAATCAGCCCTCGCGGATCGAGATTACCAGATCGTGCACTTTGATTCTCCCGATCGCAGGGGTGTGGATGTAGGACTTATGTATAACCCATCTCATTTTAAGCCTTTGAATGCTAGAGCAGTACCCTTGTTGGTTTATGAGAATGGAGAAAGAGAATATACGCGTGATATTCTGTTTTGTACAGGCTTATTGGATGGAGATACATTCACTTTTCTCGTAAACCATTGGCCATCAAGGAGAGGAGGGGAAGAAGCCTCGGCCTATAAAAGAAATAAAGGTGCTCAGATTTGCAGGCAAATTGTTGATTCTCTCTATAAAGTAAACCCACACCACAAAGTAGTAATCATGGGGGATCTCAACGATGACCCTACCTCAGAAAGCATAAAATTACATCTAAGGGCCAAATACAAAGCCAGTGATGTGCATGAAGGAGACGTGTTCAATCCTATGTGGGATTATTACAACAGAGGTTTGGGTTCCAACGCATTTAGAGATTCATGGAGCTTGTTTGATCAATTAATATTTAATTATCCCCTTATGGACAAAAATGAAAAGGGGTATAGGTACCACAAAGCCTTTGTTTTTAATAAACAGTTTCTGATTCAGAATTTTGGACAATACAAAGGGTATCCTTTCAGAACTTTTAGCGGAGAAACTTATCAGGGAGGCTACAGTGATCACTTTCCTGTTTATGCCTTATTAGTGAAACCAAGCAATTAACCAACTTAGATTTTAACATTATAAGCTAATTGCTTTGCTGCGTTAAGGGCAAAAAAAAATGGCCTCCCCCCAGAGGCCATTTTCGAATTATAATCCCATGAACATATCCAAAAAATCTTGTCATGTTTCCGTCTTGCTCAAGGACGGAGATTTATGTTAACGCAAAACTCAATATCATTTGAAAAAAACACTGCTGTTGGTAAGTTGGGATTTGGTTTTTCCACCCAACAGCAATGCTTATAATCCCATGAACATATTTGAAAATTTTCCCCGAATTCTTTAACCAGGACTTTTATATAATTTTCATGATACAATATTCAGGCATTTTTCGGGCGCCGTCAAATTCATTTTTCGGGCTATGTAATATAGAAATAATTGTAATATGTAATTTATTGATAAATTATGTATAATGTTGAATAACAATGTTTTAGCGAAAATTAAATTCCAGGTATGTCACTTAATTTTAGCATTAATTTTCCAGAAGTAGCTTTAAAGTGAAAATTCTTTAGACCATTGGTCAAAAAGGGAGGTCAAATAATTCAAAAAAATTAACAAATTATTAAGATTTGAACCAATCAAATCAATTTCAATAAGGCAGCTGCAACCACAGCAGCCGTTTCAGCACGGAGTATTGTGGTACCCAGTGCCACTTCCTGAAGCCCCGAACCAAGGGCAAACGCCACTTCCTGAGGGCTAAAATCTCCTTCCGGACCTATTACAATTAATTTACTTCCTGCATCAGGCAAAAAATCTGCCAGCGGACGGCAGGGTAAGTGACAAAATGCAACAAACTTATGCGCAAAGTCCTCATTCTCTGCCAACAATTCACTGAGTGAGGTATAAATACGTATGTTGGGAAGATAACAATGTCGAGCTTGTTTCATAGCCGCAATGGCCGTCTTTTTCAATTTTTCAGCGTTAATCTTTGAACGCTCAGAACGCTGGCTTTGGTAAAATACTACATCAGAGACCCCCAGCTCAACGGCTTTCTCAACAAACCATTCCATTCTGTCCATTGATTTGGTAAGAGCCATGGCAACACAGCAGCATTCTCCGGGAATAGGCTTTGATTCTGAATTTTCAACTGTAAAGGAAACATTAGATTTTGAAACTGAATTTATCCGACAAGTATAAAGATGTCCCAAACCGTCTGTAACATGGATGCTGTCTCCCACTTTATGGCGCAAAACGTGGATACAGTGGTGCATTTCTTCAGCATCCAATATACCTCGGTCATTTTCAATGTTATGAGTATAAAAAACGAACAAAACGAAAACTTTCGGAATTAATAATTTATTTACTTTTGCACACCATTATTGATTTTGAACCGTTGATTAAAATGGTTCAACAAAGATATTAAGAAATAATTACATGAGTTTTACACAAATACTTAGCATTGCAGGCCAACTGATTTTAAGTTTGTCGATTTTGGTTGTGCTCCATGAGTGCGGACACTTTTTTCCAGCTAAATGGTTTAAAACCAGGGTGGAAAAATTTTATTTGTTTTTTGACCCCTGGTTTAGCCTTTTCAAAATAAAAAAAGGAGAAACTGAATATGGGATAGGTTGGATTCCTTTTGGCGGTTATGTGAAAATAGCCGGCATGGTTGATGAAAGTATGGATATGGAACAACTTAAACAGCCTGCTCAACCATGGGAGTTTAGGTCTAAGCCAGCCTGGCAGCGACTGATCATCATGATCGGGGGTGTTGTGGTCAATTTTATACTTGGCTTTTTCATTTTTGCCATGATCTTATTTACCTGGGGAAGGTCTTACTATAAAAATGCAGACGTCAGTTATGGCATTGCTGTTGATTCCTTGGGTACCAACCTTGGGCTAAGAGACGGTGATAAAATCATCTCAGTAGGCAATGTTGCAATGGAAAAATTCTCTCCGGGTTTTGCAACCAAACAAATTGTTCTTCAAAACGCAAAAATAATCACCATTGAGAGGGGAGGACAAAAAATGGATTTGCCGATATCAGAAGATCTAGCTGAAAAACTATCCAGTAAAGAGTACAAAAACCGGGAAATTTACAATATAAGGTATCCACAAAGGATAGATTCAGTTTCTCAAAAATCTGTAGGTGCAACCGCAGGACTTAAAAAGGGAGATGTAGTCATTGCCATCAACAACAATCCAAATGTGACATTTGCCCATGAATTTGCGCAGGAAATTAGAAGGCATAAAAACCAGCAAATCAGTTTGAAAGTACTAAGGAATATGGATACAATTGCGATGAATGCTAAGCTTGATTCTACTTCAACTTTAGGGGTTTTCATGGCAACTCCAGATCAATTTTTGAAAGTTTCCAGAGAAAAATTTGCCTTTTTTGCTGCCTTGCCTGAGGGTGTTAAAGAAGGAACTACCTTTCTAAGAGATCAAATCAGTGCATTTGGTCAAATGTTTAGAGGGAAAATCAACGTGAAGGATAATTTGGGAAGTATATTTTCTGTGGCAACCTTGTTTGATCCCTCATGGACATGGGAAAAATTCTGGAGGATTACAGCAATGTTGAGTATCATCCTTGCCTTTTTTAATATCTTGCCTATACCTGCTTTGGACGGCGGTTATGTATTGTTTTTGTTAATTGAATCTATTACTGGTAAAAAATTCAGTGATAAGTTCATGGAAATTGTCACAACGGCAGGTTTTCTGATTCTGATTACATTGATGGTATTGGCTATTGGTCTGGATATCAATAGGTTTTTCAGATAAAAGACATAATGGATTATTTCGAACATTTTGGCATTCCGTGGAGCTTTTGTCCTGATTTGTCTTTGGTTAGAAAAAAATATCTTACCATCAGCAGGACTGCTCACCCGGATCTTAATGTTTCGGAATTTGACAGTGAGCAAAAAGAGGATTTGACGGCCTACAACAATACTGCATATGCCACGTTGAACAACGAAGACAAACTTTTCCCTTATTTGTTGCAACTCCACGGCATTTCACTGAATGATGTGCCGCTTGCCCAATCTTTCCTCCTGGAAATGATGGAGTTTAACGAAGAAGTGGAAGATATAAAACTTCATGGAAGCCCAGAAGCTTTAGTACAGGCCGAGGACAAAATCAGGTTACTTCAGCAACAACTACGGTCATCACTTCAGGCAACCTTGACCAAATATGAGGAAGGTAACAAAGAAGAAGCGATCACAGAAGTTGCAAATTATTGCCTGAAAATCAACTACTTAAATAGATTGTTGTCAAATCTTCAGGGAAAACGGGAATTATAAAAGCAATTTTCCACGGCATCTTGTCAATATTACACTAAGTATGCTTATAATTGCAGAGTTAAAGTCATTATATGATTAAAGCTTGTATTTTTGATTTAGACGGGGTAATCGTTGATACCGCCAAATACCATTACCTCGCATGGAAAAAACTAGCCGAAGAAAAGTTAGGAGTTCATTTTGATCATGAAGACAATGAACACTTAAAAGGAGTTTCCCGTATTGCTTCTTTGGAGTATATCCTTGACAAAGGAAATTTGCACATCCACGATGATGATAAATTTGAGCTGGCATCATTAAAAAACAAGTGGTATGTAGATTTGATAGAAAATCTAGACAGCTCAGAGATTTTACCTGGTTCAGAAAGTTTGCTTATGGACCTAAAAGCCAATCAGATCAAAATTGCTTTGGGAAGTGCCAGTAAAAACGCCATTGCCATTCTAAAAAGCATTGGACTGTTTCATTACTTTGACTTTATTTCAGACGGCAACAGTACAGATAAATCTAAACCCGATCCTGCAGTATTCTTAATAGCTGCAAAGGGCGTGGGATTAGATCCGAATGAATGTATTGTATTTGAAGATTCGATCAAGGGCATTGAGGCAGCAATTACAGGTGGGTTTCATTCCATTGGCATTGGAGATCCTCAAATTCTCCAACAAGCCGATTATGTAGTAGACAATCTGGCGGATGTCAACTGGCAAGTACTGGACACATGGTTTAATACAACGAAAAACTGATTTATACATGAAAGACTACATTGTCGCTGATGAATGGAGAATCATAGAAGATGGTTTTCATCCCGAATACAATGAGATATCAGAAAGTTTGATGTCTATAGGCAATGGACACATGGGGCAACGCGCCAATTTTGAAGAAGGATATACGGGCAAAACCCTTCAAGGTAGTTACGTAGGTGGTGTCTATTATCCGGATAAAACAAGGGTAGGGTGGTGGAAAAATGGCTATCCTGAGTATTTTGCCAAAGTACTTAATTCTGTAAATTGGATAGGTCTGGATATTTGGGTGAATGATGAGAAACTTGATCTCGCCAAAGTCGTGGCCATTGATTCATTTTATCGCGAATTAGATATGATGAATGGCATACTTCGCAGATCGTTTGAATGCACTTTGCACAATGGAGTAAAGTTGAAAGTATCTGCCAAAAGAATGGTAAGTATGGATCATGAAGAATTGGGTTTGCTGCAGTATGCCATTACACCCCTCAACCAGGATATAAACTTACGCTTTGTTTCTTACTTAGATGCTGATATCAAAAACAAGGATTCCAACTACGACGAACAGTTTTGGGATGAAGTAAGTCAGGATGCTACACACAGCGATATGAAAGTTGTAGCCATCACCAAAAAAACAGGATTTGAAGTATCAGCTGTAGGCCATACCCGATTTGAGTTGGATGGCAATGTAGTGACAGAAGCTGCAGATATGACCATAAAAAGTAAGTACGCATCACAGGTTTTTCACACCCAGATTGCGCAGGGGAAACCTTGTACGATTGAAAAATATGTGGCTATCACCACTACATTAAATCATGATGCTGACCATCTCGTTAAAAATGGATTTCGGTTATTGAATGAAGCAGTTTTTAAAGGTTGGGAGAAATTGGAAGACAACCATTCTCGTCAATGGCATCACCTATGGGAAGATTGTGATATAGTGATAGAAGGCGATGTAAAAGCGCAGCAGGGAATACGTTTCAACATCTTCCAATTATACGCAACTTATAACGGTAAAGATCCAAGGTTGAATATTGGCCCTAAGGGATTTACCGGTGAAAAATATGGTGGCAGTACATACTGGGACACTGAAGCCTATTGTTTGCCATTTTACATGGCAACCTCAGACAAAAATGTAGGTAAGAATTTGTTGATTTACCGTTACAATCAATTGGACAAAGCCATTGAAAATGCTGCTAAGCTTGGGTTTTTGAAAGGGGCTGCATTGTATCCAATGGTAACCATGAATGGAGAAGAGTGCCACAATGAGTGGGAAATTACCTTCGAAGAAATACATAGAAACGGTGCCATTGCATATGCAATATATGATTATGAAAGATACACCGGGGATGCAGATTATTGCAGAGACTATGGCATAAGGGTACTAATAGGCATCTCCAGGTTTTGGGCGCAAAGAGTCAATTTTTCAGAAGAAAAACAACAATACGTTATGTTGGGCGTAACAGGGCCTAATGAGTACGAGAACAATGTAAATAACAACTGGTATACCAATTATATAGCACGCTGGTGCCTGATGTACACTGCTGAAAAGGTAGCGTGGATCAAAAACAATCACCCTCAAATATGGGAAAAGCACAAGGCGGCCTTACATTTTGATGAAGCAGAAATAACAAATTGGGCGGCTATATTTAACAACATATACCTTCCAAACAATGACAGCCTTGGCATATACCTTCAGCAGGATGGTTACATGGACAAAGAGCAAATACTGGTAAAAGACCTTCCTGCTACAGACAGGCCTTTAAACCAAAAATGGTCGTGGGATCGAATTCTTAGATCCTGCTTCATTAAGCAAGCCGATGTCTTGCAGGGTTTGTACTTTTTTGAAGAAGATTTTGATATAGAGACTCACGAAAGGAATTTCCATTTTTATGAACAACGTACAGTTCATGAATCATCTCTTTCTCCTTGTGTGCATTCCATCCTTGCAGCCAAAATCGGAGATAAAGACAAATCCTATGAAATGTATTTGCGCACATCAAGGCTGGATTTGGATGATTACAACAATGATACCGAAGATGGTCTGCACATTACCAGTATGGCCGGCACCTGGTTGTCGGTGGTGAAAGGATTTGGAGGAATGAGGATAGTGGGAGATTGTCTTAGTTTTAAACCATTCCTGCCAAAACATTTTACCGCCATTGCCTTTAAAGTAAAATTCAGAGAAGCCGTGATCCTATGTAAAATTACGCAGACTGGGATATCCATCACCAACTATGCAAAAAATGCAATAAAACTGTTGGTATTTGACCAGGAGAGAGTAATAGAAGCGCAAGGCACTGAGGCAATTGCTTATGCCTCATGACAGCCGGTGATGTGTTACTGGCTTTGGTTGCCTTTGCAGCTTCAATGCTTACTTTTTTTTCGGGCTTTGGCTTGGGTACACTTTTACTTGCCTTTATGTTGCTCTATTTTCCGCCTGAAATAGCAATAGGAATCACAGCAATTGTACATCTGGTCAATAATATTTTTAAATACCTGCTAACCAGGAATCACATTGATACAAGGTTGATGCTAACCTTTGGCTTGCCAGCTATCGTTGGTGCATTGCTGGGTGCTTACATGCTTCAATACCTCAATGAAATAAAACCCATATATCAATATGAATGGGCAGGTAAACTCCATTTTATAACCGTGATTAAGATTGTGGTTGGTTTGGTGATGACATTGTTTGTGGTTTGGGAATGGGTTCCAGGCTTGCAAAAATTCCAATTTAAGAGCAATTTGCTTCGTATTGGCGGCTTTTTCACGGGTTTTTTTGGTGGATTATCCGGACACCAGGGCGCATTGAGGTCGGCATTTTTATCCAAAGGAGATCTCGACAAGGAAACCTTCATTGCTACAGGTGTAGCGATAGCCTGCCTGATTGATTTGAGTCGACTCCAGTATTACGCCAGACACTTTCACACATTGACTTTAAAAGACCATCAATTACTTATTTTTTTATGCATTTTTGCTGCCATTACGGGATCAATTCTGGGTAATTTGTGGTTGAAAAAAGTAACAGAAAAGTTTGTACAAAACACGGTTGCCATCATGGTATTGATTATGGCTGCCTTATTAATTAGCGGCATTTTATAAAATTAAAACAATGAGAATACTACTTTTATCACTTATCCTTGCCTTTACAGTGACAGCTTGTAAGGATGAAAAAAACAAACAAATGGAAGATAAAGCCAAGACATTTCAAATGCCTGAATGGGCAAAAAATGCCGTCATCTATGAAGTAAATATCCGACAGTATACTCCGGAGGGAACCTTAAATGCATTTTCAGATCACATACCCCGTTTAAAAGCCATGGGTGTTGATATTTTGTGGTTAATGCCTGTGTTCCCAATTAGTGAGACCAAAAGGAAGGGAAGCCTTGGGAGTTATTATGCAGTGTCTGATTTCCGCCAGGTAAATCCTGAATTTGGTACAATTGAGGATTTGAAAAATTTGATAGATAAGATTCACGCCTACAAGATGAAAGTTATCCTCGACTGGGTGCCCAACCACACAGGATGGGATCATACATGGATAAAAACGCATCCTGAATATTATACCAAAGGGGCCGATGGGCAAATAACGGATCCACTGGATCCAAATACAGGACAGCCATATGGATGGAGCGACGTGGCAGATCTCAATTACGACAATGCAGATATGCGCAAAAATATGATTGATGACCTGCTTTATTGGGTGAAAGATCACAAAGTGGATGGCTTTAGGATGGACATAGCTTTTGGGGTGCCACTTGATTTTTGGAAGACTTGTGCTGATAGTTTGATGAATGCCAATGACCAGTTATTTTTGTTGGCTGAGGCGGAAACACCTGAGCAACTCAATGAAGAAACCTTTCATGCCTGTTATGGATGGTCGTTTTTCCATACCATGAACGCAATAGCAAAAGGTGAAAAAAACGTTAGCCACATCAGAAGCTGGTTGCAATCAGAAAGACCCAAATTTGTGAAAGGCAGTATCATGCATTTTATTACCAATCACGATGAAAACTCCTGGAATGGCACCGAATTCGAACGTTTGGGCAATGGTTATAAAGCGTTTGCCATATTAACTATGACTTTTGACGGCATCCCTTTGATCTACAGTGGACAGGAAGAACCGTTAACTGCTCGTCTCAAATTTTTTGAAAAGGACACCATCCATTTCAATAAATTCAGTAATATGGATTTTTACAGTACCCTTACCGCTTTAAAACACCAGGAGGAAGCAATATGGAATGAGCCTTATGGAGCCCCTCTTCAATGGTTGGGCCAGTCTGAATATATAGTAGCCTTCAAAAGAGAAAAAAACAACAGCAAAGTTGTGGTTATGGCTAACCTTTCTGATCAAAAAAGGAAAATCATCCTGGATGAAGATGTTAGGGGCATGTTGGATATATACCGCAGGATCGATGTAAATTACAACAAAGGAAGCGAAGTGGAAATGTTGCCATGGGAAAGCTGGGTTATGATTAAAAAATAATTACATTTGTTAACAAACAATTTAACCATGGAAAAACCAAGATTAAGAACATCAGAAATCTGGAACATGAGTGTTGGTTTTTTGGGCATTCAATTTGGTTTTGCCCTGCAAAATTCCAATGCCAGCAGGATACTCCAAAGTTTTGGAGCTGATGTTCACCAATTGTCATGGTTTTGGATTGTGGCACCATTAACAGGCATGATCATACAGCCCATCATAGGTCATTACAGTGATCATACCTGGAACAGACTTGGTAGAAGGAAACCTTATTTTTTGGCTGGTGCTTTGGCTGCCGGCATTGGTTTGGTTCTCATGCCCAATGCAGGCATATTTGCAGCAATATTACCAGCTTTGTGGGTAGGAGCCGGTATGTTGATGATCATGGATGCATCCTTCAATGTGGCGATGGAACCTTTCAGGGCCTTGGTTGGAGATAAATTGCCTTCTGATCAAAGAACTGCAGGATTCGCGGCTCAGACAGTGTTGATTGGCATTGGAGCGGTTGTGGGTTCATGGTTGCCATACATATTGGCAGAGTGGTTTGATGTTTCCAAAACGGCATCGGAAAACGACATACCTTCAAATGTAATTTTATCATTTATCATTGGTGCCATTATCCTTGTTGGGTCTATCCTTTGGACAATTTTTACCACCAAAGAATATGACCCCCAGGAGCTGGCGATGTATTCAACCGAAGAAATCCAGGAAAATACTAAAAAAGATTTTTTCAAATCATTGTTCGCTGATATAGCCTCCATGCCCAAAACCATGAAGCAGCTGGGTTGGGTACAATTCTTTTCATGGTTCGGGTTATTTGGCATGTGGGTTTACAGTACGCCTGCAATCGCACAACACATCTATGGCTTGAAAGTAGATGACACCCACTCCCTTGCCTTTAATGAAGCCAGCAATTGGGTAGGAATCATCTTTGGTGTTTACAATCTTGTATCAGCTATATATGCTTTTCTTTTTCTCCCGGTAATGGCAAAAAAATTGGGTCGGAAGAATACCCATATCATTTCCCTGATTGCAGGTGGACTTGGCTTAATCAGTTTTTATTTTGCCCCAAACAAGGAATTTCTCATCTTTTCTATGGTTGGTGTTGGCATGGCATGGGCAAGTATTTTGGCTATGCCGTATGCAATACTTGCCGGCTCATTGCCTCCTTCAAAAATGGGTGTATACATGGGAATTTTTAATCTCTTTATCACCATCCCTCAAATTTGCAACGCCATAATTGGAGGCCCGATGGTAAAAGAAGTTTACGATAACCACGCGGTTTACACTCTGGTAGTATCGGGTTTTTGCTTCTTTTTAGCTGCAATAGCTACCCATTATGTTGAAGACAAAGACGAAGTAGTACTCAAGTCCTGAACAACTTAAGTTTACTTCATGTTTCTGGAAATAAACCTTCTCAAATGTCCTTTGAGTTCTGTTATCTTTTGTTCAAATGAATTAAACTCCTCTTCCAATTCTTTGATTTGATCTTTCATTTTTTGATCATCCGAAGTATCTGTTTGTTTTTCATTCATAAGCAATTTAAACTTAAATTCATCGATGTGATCCAGTTTTTTCTTGATGATTTGTCTGTATTCCTGAACGTGTTCGATAACAGAAGGCAGATCCGGGTGGGTTTCGCTTGTGATAAAGAGTTCCTTTCTCAGAATTAGCAATTCATCCTGATAGAAGTCAAGCTTTTTCTGCCAATCTTGCCTCTTTTTATGTACCTGAAACAACAAACTATTTTCTTCCATGTTGAAAATTGAGATAGAAAAATACGCATGTTATCCATAAAGTTGGCTGATTTCCCTCAATTTTTACATTGATATTGCAACGTCAACTCCCAACCAAAATCCATTTTTTTGACTATCTTTGGAAAAACAAAGTAAACCTTCATTTTCAGAAAGCCGGTGAAAACAATTGTGAATGTATTGGCTATGTGCACACTTTGCCTGTTAATGAATGCTCAGGTCAAAGGAGGATATCAATATCCTGAAAGTGATTCCCTAACTCAGCGGTTTTATACATTGGACAAAGACGTAACCGTCAAAGTATTTTTTAAAACCATCGACCGCATTGCCCGCATTTATTCAGACAGTATTGGATATTCTTTAACAGACTATCACATTGTGAATTTCAACGCCTGGATCATTGACTCTCTAAACCATACCAGCTACTATTGGTTGGCCAATAATGGCATTAAAGACCTCAATCAAAAAGAAAGAGTGGTTTTGAAAAAGGGTAGTATTATTCTAATTCCTGAAAAAAAGGTAGCTGAAGCCATTGATGACAGACTCAAATCCAATCGCATTGTTGTTAATATTCCTGAATATAAACTGCGCATATACCACGAAGATCTCCTGATACATACCAGTATGATTCGTGTAGGCAAAAATGAGTCAAGGTACCTTAAGTCCATCGATAAGTATATGGATTTAAGAACCAGAGCCGGCAAAGGTTTTGTTTATTCCACAGAAAGGAATCCAACCTGGATCAACCCGGTGGATGGTACACATTACAAGGAGACAAAAAGAGATGATGGCATTGTAACCAAAATGCCCATCACGCCATCGATTACCTTGTTTTTAAACGGGCATGTTTCCGGACAACTAATACATGCAACCACCAATCCAGAATCCTTGGGAAAGGCGTATTCCAATGGCTGCATTGGCCTGTCTGAAGAAGATATTTGGAGGGTCTATTACTATTGTCCGCCCGGAACCCAGATAGAAATACTTTATGACAGAGGGTACCCTGGCGAAGGGAAAGACCAATTGCCTGATATTTATCATATTTCCCAGCACAAATATAAATAATGTATCTAATCCTGATTTTTTCACTACAAATTATAATATCGTTTGATCGCTGAGATTAATACTCCCTACCAGTTTCCGCCTGAACCGATTAAATCCATGGCAGAATCAGAGCTTGCACCCGTTATTAAAATTAATACCGAGGCCAGCAAAGCATTTCTCCTTCACAGACGCCCTCATAAGTTACTTTCAGAATTGGCAAATCCTGAACTTAAGTTGGCAGGTTTACGCATCAATCCTGCCAGCAACATGGCTTCCAGAGAATCACATTACTATAAGATTACCTTATTAGACATAGATCATCAGATCGAATATACAATAAATGGACTTCCAGAAAATGGAAAATTTTGCCGGCTGGCATGGAATTATAGACAAGACAAAGCCCTCACCTTAAATATTGAACCAGATGGTGTCCAGGCATGGTTGATTGATGTTATAAAATGTGAAGCTGTGCCTGTGGGGCCAAAAAAAGTAAATGGCAATCTGGGACAATCTTTTATGTGGCTAAAAAATGATGGCCTTATTTTGCTTTTTGTCCCTGATAATAAGCCTGAATATAAAACGTCAGTTGCTTTGCTTCCTTCTGGGCCTGTAATTGCCCAAAACGATGGACAAGCCATAGAAAGCAGAACCTTTCAGGATTTATTGAAGAATGAAATTGATGTCCATAATTTTGAAGCAGCGGTTACGAGCGAGTTGTGGATGATGGATGAAAAAGGAGCATTTTCATTGTGGAAAGAGAGTGCCATGTACGATGGCATGAGTTTATCTCCAGATGGCAACCATATTTTAATTTCTGAAATCAAAAAACCATTTTCCTATTTTGTCCCATTTGACAGATTTCCTTACCACACCTATGTAACAGATTTGAGCGGTGCCATAGTAAAAACCATTGAAGAAGCACCTTTGCTTGAGTATATTCCACAAGGGTTTATGGCTGTTCAGCAGGGAAAACGAATGATTAAGTGGAGGCCTGATCACAGTAGTACTTTGGTTTGGGCTGAGGCATTGGACGGAGGCGACCCGGAAAAAGTGTGTGAATTTCGCGACGCACTTTTTGAGTGGAAAAATCCATTTGCAGAAGCACCTAAAGAATTTTATAAAACAAAATTGCGCTATGCGGGCATTTTCTATACAGATCAGGGCAATGCCGTGCTTTTTGAAAGATGGTGGAAAAACAGACAGCAACTAACTAAAATCTTTACACCTGAGCATCCTGAAGATGAAATAGTTTTCGATGATCGCAATTTTCAAGATAGGTTCAATGATCCTGGCAATTTCGTGACGCGAAAAAACAAATTTGGCTGGAACACCATTTTTGAAAATGAAGCAGGAGAAATGTATTTGTCGGGCGATGGCTATTATGCAGATGGGCGAAGGCCCTTTTTAGACAAATACAATTTGAAAAGTGGTCATAAGCAACGTCTTTTTGAAGTAGATGATAGCTTTCAACAGGAAGACATCATTATGGTAGTAGATGCTGAACAAGGAAAACTGATAACATTGATCCAGGATAGTTATCAATATCCCAATTTCTTTCTTAGAAATCTAAAGGATCAGAAATTAAAAGCTGTAACCCAATATAAAAATCCTTTCGAAGCACTTGCAGGCGTAAAACAAGAAGTTCTCCAATACAAGCGAGCGGATGGTACTGATCTCACAGCCAGACTTTACCTCCCCAACCATACCGATGAGCATCAATTATTACCTCTGATCATGTGGGCTTATCCCATGGAATACAAAGACAAACAAACCGCCGGTCAAAATACAGCTTCCAGACACGAATTTATTTATCCTTTTTGGGGCTCACCTATTTATTGGGTGACCCGGGGCTATGCCGTAATGGACGATGTATCTTTTCCTGTAATTGGAGAAGGAGAAAGCCAGCCCAACGATCACTTTCATGAGCAAATGCTTGCCAATGCAGCCGCAGCCATTGAGGTGGCCGAAAAGACCGGCAAAATCGATGTTACCCGCATAGGCATCGGTGGCCACTCTTATGGAGCATTTATGGTATCTTACCTTTTGACCCATACCCAATTTTTTGCAGCAGGAATTGCACGAAGCGGTGCCTACAATCGAACGTTGACACCTTTTGGTTTCCAAAGTGAAGAAAGAAATTTATGGCAGGCAAAAAACGTCTATGCATCAATGAATCCTTTTCTGGATGCCGACAAAATGAAAAGTGCCTTACTTCTTATTCATGGACAGGAAGACAACAATAGTGGCACCTATACAATACAAACAGAAAGATACTATGCAGCCTTAAAAGCTTTGGGTGCAACGGTGAGGATGGTCTTGTTGCCTTATGAAAGCCACAGCTATCAAGCCAAAGAGTCCATTTTACATGTACTTTGGGAACAGGATACCTGGCTTGAAAAGTATGTGAAAAATAAAGTTTAGTCTCCGTATTGTTATAGCATACCTGCAATACATGCAGTAAGAAAGCTGGCAATGGTGCCTCCAATGAGGGCTTTTATCCCCAACTTGGTAAGCAACACTCTTTTTTCAGGAGCCAATGCGCCTATGCCTCCAATTTGTATACCTATAGATGCAAAGTTGGCAAAGCCACACAGAGCATAGGTAGCAATTAATACGGACTTGGGCTGAAGGCTGATACCTTCCAGTTTAAAGTCATTCAATTCTTTGTAAGCATAAAACTCATTCAATACTGTTTTTTGGCCCAAGAGCTGACCGATGCTCAATATGTCTTCAGATGGAGTACCAAGAATCCACGCTATGGGAGCAAACATCATACCCAGGAGATAAGTAAAATTAAAACCTTCGTAGGCACCGTTGGTAGATTGAACTACATATTCATTCAAGCCGGTCCAGCTACCCACTGCCTTCATCAAAAAAGCATTGGCAAAAGCTATTAAAGCTGTAAACGCCAGCAGCATTACGCCCACATTAACTGCTAGTTTTAAACCATCAGTAGTTCCTTTTGAAATGGCGTCCAAAATGTTTTCAGACTCATCCTTTGCTAAGTACATAGAGGCGTTTACTTCTGATTCTTCTTCAGGTAATAACATTTTGGCACAAACGATTGCTGCCGGAGCCGAGAGTAGTGAAGCTGTAAGCAGGTGTTTGGCAAAATACTGGCGCATTACTGGGTCATCACCCCCTAAAAACCCAACATAAGCAGCAAATACACCTCCTGCAATGGTTGCCATTCCACCCACCATCAAACACAAAATTTCAGATTTTGTCATGTTTTTGATATAGGGTTTGATGATCAAAGGAGCCTCGGTTTGACCAATAAAAATATTGGCTGCAGCAGCAAGGCTTTCAGGCCCAGACAATTTCATGCTTCTGGCCATAACCCAGGCTATAGCATAAACTATTTTTTGTAGAATGCCAAAGTAGTATAAAATAGAAGATAGAGCGCTGAAAAATACGATGGTAGGCAAAACCTGAAATGCAAAGATGTATCCGAAGCCATCCAAATTGGTCACAAGGCTACCAAACATAAACGAAGCCCCTGCTTTAGAAAATTCCATCGTTTTTTGGAACATGTCTGCCAAAAAATCAAAAAATTCACTTACATAGGGGACTTTAAGTATAAGTAAAGCCAATAAAAATTGAATACTGATGCCAATACCCACTACTTTCCAGGGTATTGCCTTTCTATTGTTACTGAAGAGAAAGCAAATGGCAAGCATTACTATTATTCCTAATGCTCCTCTTAAAATATCGTTGAGTTGATCCATAAATTTGCGCTATCTTTACGATTTGAGAAGTAAAAATTCACATTTTTTGCGAAGATTTATAATTATTCCATGAAAAAAACCACCCTCATTGGAATTTCAGGTGGCAGTGGATCTGGTAAAACATCATTTATCAGAACATTACGCTCCAAATTCCAGGAATCGAGTTTATGCATCATTTCTCAGGATGATTATTATAAGCCCAGGGAACTTCAATTGCATGATGAGAATGGCGTCAAAAATTTTGACTTGCCGGAATCCATTGATTTGGAAGCTTTTGTTCAGGATGTGAGGCTTTTGCAGTCGGGTCAGGCCATTGAAAGACTTGAATACAGCTTTAACAATGAACTTGCACAGCCCAAAACACACGTTTTTCATCCGGCTCCGGTCATTGTTGTAGAAGGTCTGTTTGTTTTTCATATCAGAGAAGTCTTTAAAATGTTGGATCTCAGCATCATCATCAATGCCAAACCAAGTGATAAAATCATTCGGAGAATACTGAGAGATCAAAAAGAAAGAAATTATCCATTGGAAGATGTATTGTACCGTTACAAACACCATGTGATGCCTTCTTTTGAAAAATACATTGAACCTTACATAGACGAAGTTGACATCATTATCAACAACAATACTTCATATGAAAAAGGCAGCCATGTTGTATCTGCTTATATTGATTCTGTGTTAAAGCATCATTGATGTCACGCAAAAACAGAGATAAAGCAAAAAGACAAAAAGTAACTAAGGTAGGTTTACCTCAAGGATCCTCTGTTTACATAGGTATTGAAAGACAAGAGGATGTCAGTATTTCGCTTTTGAGTTTCAATGAGGCCAGGCTCAAGGCGTCAGACAATGTTTCTACTGAAGAACTTAAGGGACTCAGGCCGGATGAAATTCATTGGATCAACGTAAACGGCATTCACGATGTGGCCACTGTTCATGAACTTTGTGCCCAGTTTGGAATTCACGCCCTTACCGAAGAAGATTTGCTGAATTCACTTTCCCGGCCAAAATGTGAGATATTTGAAGACTATATCTATTCCGGTATAAAAATGCTGAAAAATGAAAAAGAAGATGTTCTGATAGAAGATGAGCAGGTAAGCATCATCCTTAAAAATAACATTGTGATTACCTTTCAGGAAACCAAAGGAGATGTCTTTGATCCCATCCGGGATCGTTTGCACAGACCTGAATCCAGACTCCGTAGAAAAAAAGCAGACTATCTCTTTCTGGCCATTCACGACATCATTGTTGACAATTATATCAGCATCATTGATTTGGTGGATGAAGTCAATCAGCAAATTGAAAACAACATCCTCAATTCACCGGAGCAATCTATATTACATCAGATTCAGGCATTAAAGACAGATCTGATTTACCTTAAGAAATTTGTTTTCCCGGTAAGAGAATCTATCAATAAAATAATGCGGTCCGATTCAACTCACTTGTGTGAAGACAATGTGAAATATTTTAATGACCTATATGACCATTTGATCTATGTCACTGAGAACATAGACATGCAGCGAGAAATAGTTGTTAGCCACAGGGAACTTTACATGTCATACATCAGCAATAAAATGAATGGTGTCATGCAAGTGCTAACCATTGTCACTACGATTTTCATTCCTTTGAGTTTTATAGCCGGCGTTTACGGTATGAATTTTCAGAACATGCCGGAACTTACATGGTACAATGGGTATTATTACGTGCTTGCGCTTATGGCCGCTGTTGCTGTAGCTATGTTGGTCTATTTCAGAAAAAAGAAGTGGATCTAGCAGAAAATTTGAGACTATTGTGAACCAATACAAATAAAATTTGTTTAACGACATAAACTGACACGAATTTTGAAATAAAATTTTGTGTATCAATAAAATGGCAACAGTAATATTTAAATTCGAAGATAAGAATATAGCGGAAAAAGTAGTCACTGATGTTCCTGAAGGTCTTTCCATCCTGGAAGTAACAGAAGAACACGAAATTCACCTCAACCACAATTGTGGAGGTGTTTGTGCTTGTTCCACTTGTCATGTATACGTGTTGGAAGGGGAAGCTTATCTGGAAGAAATTTCGGATAAAGAAGAAGACTTTATTGACAGAGCTGTTAATCCAAAATTGAATTCAAGATTGGGTTGCCAATGTATCATTTTGAAAGACGACGCCAAAGTCACCATTGAAATTCCTGATCAAGCCAGGATCATTGGACATGAACACGATTAAAGTAAGATAGATGGGATTTGAACATTTTGATAATTTACCCATTCAGTGGGAAGATCACGAGGACATCGCCATGAAACTGTATGAAAAATTTGGAGACGACTTCGATGAATCCAGAATTTACAGAATCCGTTTTACAGATTTGATAGAGTGGATAATTTCATTACCCAATTTTGTAGGAAAGAGAGAAGATTGCAATGAAGGCCATCTCGAACAAATCCAGGCAAAATGGGTCTATGAATGGCGCGACAATCAATAAGAATATTGAACATGGCAGCATTTCATTCCATTACCACTTTTGTTTTTGATGTTGACGGTGTTTTCACCAATGGAGAAGTTTTGGTAATGGAAAACGGTGATATGTTAAGAACCATGAGCACCCGCGATGGTCAGGCAGTTAGGTATGCTTTGGAAGCAGGTTACCGTGTAGCAGTAATCACCAAGGGAGCATCGAAAGGTGTGCGAAAAAGATTTGAATACTTAGGACTGACCGATATTTATGACAAATTAAAAGACAAAACAGCGTCTTATGAAGATTTGTTAGCGAAATACCATTTGTCGGATGGTGAAGTTCTATACATGGGAGACGATCTTCCGGATTTGTTACTTTTAAAGAGGGTCGGATTCTCAGCATGTCCTGCAGATGCAGTGATTGAAGTCAGAGAAACCGTTCAATACATATCTCCTTTTGCCGGAGGAAAAGGTTGTGTAAGAGATGTGATTGAAAAAACCATGAGAGCCCAAAATACCTGGCCAAAATTTTAACATAATTTCCTTATCCAGTTACAGGCAACCTTTTACGAGTTTCATTCGTCATTGGTAATTATCTGTGTTTATGAAACAGCTGCTTTTTATTTTCTTAATATCGACACCATTTTGGCTGCACGCCCAACAAGCTATTCACAGAAGTGTAGCTTCAAATAGAAACACCATTGCCAAAAAGATTGATGGAGTTGTTGATATGACCGAGTGGCAAGATGCTACAGTCATTGATAGTTTTGTTGAATTCAGGCCCCAACCCGGTGAGCTGGAGACCGAAGAACAGAAAACCATTGCGTTTTTGACCTACTCAGATGAAGGTATCTATTTTGGTGGAATTTGTAAAGAAGCACAAAAAAGCAACGTTTCGTATGAACTTATAGGCAGGGATGGTTTTGGAAACAATGATTTTATAGGCCTTATTCTTGATACTTACAAAGACAACCTCAACGGCTTTGAGTACTTTGTTACACCCCTCAATGAACAAATGGATGCCAAAGTTTCTCCATCAGTAAACGATAGCGAAGATTTTAGCTGGAATGCAGTTTGGGAAAGTGCTACCACCATCACTGAGAATGGCTGGCAATTTGAAATGTTCATTCCATTTTCTGCCATTCGATTTAGTAAAAAAAATATTCAGGACTGGGGCCTTAATGTTACCAGGAGAAGGCAAAAAACCGGAGAACAATATATGTGGAACCCAATTTTACCCACAGTTAGCGGCTTTTTGAATCAGGAAGGATATTGGACAGGGCTTAAAGAAATAAAACCTCCGCTACGGCTTCAATTTGCACCCTATTTATCAGTTTATTGCAACCATTTTCCATCCACAGATAATACCAGCAATTGGAGCAGGCAAATTAATGGGGGTATGGATGTTAAGTGGGGCATCAACCAGGCATTTACCTTAGATGCTACCCTTATACCCGATTTCGGGCAAGTACAGAGCGATAATCAGGTACTTAATTTGACTCCATTTGAAGTGCGTTTCAACGAAAACAGACCCTTTTTCACCGAGGGAATAGAACTTTTTAATAAGGGCAATTTTTTTTACTCCCGGCGAATAGGAGGTACACCCTACTATTTTCACAATGTAGGTAGTAAGACCCAGACCAATGAAAGGATAATATCTAATCCCATTGAGACTCGTTTGATCAATGCATCCAAAATTTCAGGAAGAACAGAAAGCGGTTTGGGCATAGGTTTTTTAAATGCATTGACAGCAACGCAGTATGCAACTATAGAAAATATCGAAACCCGACAACAAAGAAAAATATTGACCAACCCGTTAACCAATTACAATGTACTGGTGATTGATCAAACATTTAAAAACAACTCTTCAGTTAGCTTTGTCAATACATCTGTGCTGAGGGATGGTGAGGCGCATGAAGCTGTGGTAACAGCAGCCTTGTTTGATCTCAATGACAAATCAAACACCTGGGGCGGTGGAGGAAAGTTGGCCGTTAGTCAGATCATTGAAAAAACCACTGATGCAGGTTATAGCCATCTCATGTATTTTGGCAAAAAAAGCGGCAGATTCAACTTCAATGTATTCCAGGAACTAACAGATACAAAGTTTACGAGCAATGACCTCGGCTATTTTACAAACAACAACTACTTAAACCATGGCCTTTGGATGGGTTACAGATGGGTTACGCCCGGTTCATGGTACAATAGAATCAATATGAATGTCAATTTTAAGTTCAGCCACTTGTATCGGGCAATATCAAAGGATCAACCTGTTTACCAAACCTCTGATTACAACATCAATGTTAACGGGCAATTAAAAAATCTTTGGTGGGCTGGCTTTTTTTCAACTTATACGCCCTTTAGCAATGATTTTTATGAAGCCAGAAATTATGGCCAATATTTCAGGGATGGTGAAAAAATAGTAGCGGGTTTTTGGTTTGAAACCAATAGCAATAAGAAATTTTATACCAGCGTCGAGGCAATTGTTGGAAAATATTTCAATTTTTATGGTCGTAAGGGCTATGAATTGAATATGACCCACAATTACAGAATCAATCAAAAATTTTCAATTTCCTGGTCCTTAAGCGCACAACCCAAAATCAATAACATAGGCTTTGCAGGCAAAGATGACGAGGTATCTATTTTTGCAAGACGCGATGTGAATACTATCATCAATACATTGGGCTTTAAATACAGTTTCACCAATCGCATGGGTTTGACCACAAGGATCAGGCACTATCATAGCAGGGTGTTTAATAAACAGTATTACAATATTACGGAAAATGGTCTTTTGATCCCTAACACAGAGCAGGCGTTTAGTTTTGACAAAGCGGCAGATTTTTTCAATATAGACATGGTGTATTCCTGGCAATTTGCACAAGGAAGCTTTATCAATGTAGTATGGAAAAATGCGATAGTCAGGCAGCGTGCCAATGCTGAAGGTACTTATTTTTCGAATCTTGAAGATTTGCTGAAAGGAGACCAAAACAACAATCTATCATTAAAGGTAATCTACTTTCTGGACTACTTGCAGATGAAGCGTAAATAGGCCTATAATTGATTATCTTTGTTCCATAATTGGAAGAGATGCAAGTCATTTATGAAGACAATCACTTAATTGCCATCAATAAAAAACCTGGGGATTTGGTTCATGCTGATGAAACCGGAGATAAGACGCTGGAAGAAGAAGTAAAGGCTTACATTAAAGTAAGATATGGCAAGCCCGGAGATGTTTGGTTAGGCGTCTTACATCGCCTGGATCGTCCTGCCTCTGGTGTAACCATTTTTGCAAG
>ERZ724521.93-NODE-93-length-33415-cov-4.653297_pt1 | contig 33415 bp, 30 predicted proteins | sample MGYA00376054_ERZ724521 | MGnify/ENA primary metagenome ERZ724521 (study PRJEB28724, sample SAMN07190883) | activated sludge metagenome | isolation source: activated sludge of sewage treatment plant in Hong Hong | place: Hong Kong | collected 2016-03-17 ... | reverse complement strand
CCGAAGTATTGATCGTCGGTGGCCACTGCTTTTCGCTTCCTGAAAGCATCAGTATGGCCATCCAAAAATGAACGAAGCAATGGCTTACAAAAAGACCGATCACTACGACGAAGGTCTGACCGACCGCCTTAAATCTACATTTCAGCATATCCTGGCCAGCCTGGGTGAAGACACCTCCCGGGAAGGCATAGCCAAGACGCCGGAGCGGGCCGCCAAGGCGATGCAGTTTCTTACCCAGGGCTACAAACAGGACGCCGCGGCTATCTTGCGTTCGGCAATGTTCCGCGAGGATTACAGCGAAATGGTCCTGGTCAAAGATATCGAAGTGTATTCCCTTTGCGAGCATCACATGTTGCCCTTCTTTGGAAAGGCGCATATCGCCTATATTCCAAACGGCCACATCGTCGGTCTGAGCAAAATCCCGCGTGTGGTCGATGTATATGCACGACGCCTGCAGGTGCAGGAGCGGTTAACGCTCGAAATTCGCGACATCATTTACGAAACGCTGCAACCGCTAGGTGTGGCAGTCGTGATTGAAGCGCGGCACATGTGTATGATGATGCGCGGTGTACAGAAGCAGAACAGTGTCACCACTACATCCGCTTTTGTCGGCGAATTCATCAAATCGGAAACAAGGGGGGAGTTTTTGCGGCTGATTGGCGCCAAACTCCATTAACAGGCGCAATATTTTGAATTCTTGACGGAAATCAGGTTCTTCGCACAGCTTTTTCCGTTTCGTGCGAACTACTCTTCAACTTTTTCCTTTCCTGCTCTGTGCTGTGGCCATGATCTGGTCGGTGCAAAACGATCCTTTTTTTTGGGACTGTGTTCAGCTCGGATCCAAGCACGCGCATCATTTTTACCTGAACGAGCTACACTGGACGCCCCTGCCGCCGGAAATTGACAGCGGGCATCCGCCTGTTTTCGGCTGGTATCTGGCATTCGTTTGGAGCGTTTTTGGAAAAACACTGCCGGCCAGCCACTGGGCTATGCTCCCGTTCATTTTACTGAATACAGGGTTTTTGTTCCGGCTTGGGCGGCTGCTTGGAGGCATCCGGTTTGGGTATTGGCTGGTGCCGTTGGTATTGCTTGATCCGGTTATGGCGGGACAGCATGTCAACGTTGGTCCCGATACCGTTTTGGTTACTTTTTTCCTGATGGCAACGCTGGGGATACTGGAACAGCGAAGAATATGGCTCCTTCTGAGCGTGTTCGGTCTTTGTGCGATCAGCATGCGCGGGATGATGACAGCCGGCGCATTATTCCTCTGGCAAATACTCGTTTCAGGGAAATCATGGGCCGCCTGGCTGAAGCAAAAAGACGTTGCAGCAGTGTTTTCAGCGCTCTTACGTCTGTCGGTCCCTTTTTTGCCCGGATTTCTGTTTGCCGGCTGGTTTTTGTGGTGGCACTGGAGGGCAACCGGCTGGATCGGGTACCACCCCGGGTCGCCCTGGGCGCCTACCTTTGAAAAGGCTGATACAGGCCAATTGCTTCGCAATATCCTGATCGTCGGCTGGCGATGGCTTGATTTCGGACGCGTGTTTGTATGGTTGGTATTGGCCGGATTGATCGGGAAAGCAGCATGGTCCAAACAAAATCTGTTAAAGGATGATATCGTTTTCAGGAATCTCCTGTTGCTGTTGCTTTGTCTGTTGCTCTTCCTTACTCCTTCCTCCATCCTGTTGAAAAATGTGTCGGCGCACCGGTATGTATTGCCCGGCTTTCTGGCGCTCAGTTTTATGACTTTCCGGGTTCTGGCTACCGCTTTGAACAGCACCCGCAACCGCACCGCTATCACTGTTTTTCTGGTTATCGCAATCGCGCTTGGCAACTGCTGGATTTATCCGCGCGGCATTGCGATGGGCTGGGATGCCACACTGGCACACCTGCCTTACCACAGCCTTAGAAACGAAGCCCTGGAATATCTGGATCGGGAAAACATTGATTTTCAAACCGTAGGGTCTGCCTTTCCCAATCTCAATACCGGAGAGAACCTGCTGCTGAACGGCGACGAGCGCCGTTTCGCAGACAAGGACTACGCTACAAACCGGTTTGTGTTTGCCTCCAATGTCTTTAATGATTTTTCGGAGACAGACTATGCCATTTTAAACAAAGACTGGGTCCTGATGAAACGACTCGAAAAGACGGGGGTGTGGATCGAAATTTACAGGCGTAAGGATTGACCTAAGTGCCTGAAAATTGTTATAAAGAGAAAACTAATCATGAAATATTCCATCCTCTATTCGATCTTGACGGTTATGTTAACCCTTTGGGGTTCTTGCACTGGTGTAACTGTAAACCCTGAAGCAGAGACACAGCGACCGGCGCCGGCGCTTGTTTCGGCGCCACTTGTGCAGGGGTTTAAGGATTACTGGTACCAGGGCAAGGCAGAACTCAGTACCTATAATGTTGAACAGGAGCGCTATGGCGAAATACGCAGTGCAGAACAGGTAAATATCTTCGTGACAGAGGATTTTTCGGCGTCGAAACAGGTCAAACTGGATGACCCGGTTAAAGCAGGATCAGACCGGGTGCCGGTATTAAAGCTCAACGCGCTTCGCCGCTTCCACACAGGGATATACGACTACACGCTGATGGAATCTGTTTTTTCTCCCGTTAATGGAAAACCATCCCTGAAAGCAACCTACAGCGTGATCGACTGGTGTGGCCAGGTGTTCAGTCAGTTCAACCATCGCGAAAACGGCTATCGGGCAAGACTCTTCTCCTATTTTGAAAGCGAGGGCGACACGGATGTTCGCCTGGAGCAGGCCATGCTTGAAGATGAACTGTGGACGCGGCTGCGGATAAACCCCGCCACCCTTCCGACCGGAAAGGTTACCTTGATTCCTTCACCCTTTTTCTTTCGTTTCCGGCATATCCCCTATCAGACATACCCTGCTGAGGTGAGTATAAAGGCGGCGGGAAATGAAAGTGAGCTTCGGGTGACTTACTCAACCCTTCCGCGCAGCCTGTCCATACGGTATGAAACGGCGTTTCCGCACCGGATACTCGGATGGGAAGAACTGGACAACGGACATGTATTGAGCAAAGGCGTTCTAAAATCGAGCATTATGACCGATTATTGGTCGCGTCATGATAATGCTTCAGAAAACCTTCGCGATTCGTTAAAGTTGGTGTTTTGAAACCGTTAATTTTGTCTTCCGAAAAATATTTGGACAGTATAGGGCTTTTAGCCCCTAATGTTTGGGTAATATATCACAATGGCGATGCATCTTTTTTTTCCATGCCGGAAAAAATCTAAATTGCCGCGCCAACGTTCAATACGCTTAATCGTCTAAGCCCTATTCAGTTTATGCAAATTATTGTCCGTACTCTGCTCCCCATCTTAACCGCCTTCACTTTTTGCATCTCTCTCGGGGCGCAGGACTGTTCAAAGGCAGTAGTAGAAAACAAAAAAATCTCCGGAATCCAAATTGCCCGTTCATCGTCGCTCACCATTGTCGTGCGGGGAAGTTACAACTACGCTATCGAATTCTTCACAGATGAAAAAGGCATATTTGCCAGAATGACCTCGGTCGGTGGTATTGAGTTTAATCAGGACGACCAGGTAGTTTTTGTAGATGCCGGCGGTCGCGAGCAGGCATACAAATTTATCGGTATGGATGAAGTGGTGCCGGCTGCCGTCCCAACGCACCGGAACAACCTCCGGCTCGACCTCGATGCCCTGGAGTGGCTGTCGGGCGCTACCATCAGCGGCGTTAACTTTATCAATTTCGTCGACCGGCAGAAATACAAGTTCACGATCAACCCTAACCGCCAGTCCGAGTTCAAAACACTGGCCAGTTGTTTCAATGCCCTGATCGAGCGCGATGCGGTAAAGGATACACCCGGGGCAGCCGTTACGCTTCCCGGCAAATCAAACGAAGCCACCGGCACAAAAGGCGCCAAGCCTGCCGGAGGATCTAATAAAAATGCCGGAAGCGGGGGCGCCGTAAGCGACAACGAAGTAACCAACCTGCGTGCCGAACTGGAAAAAACAAAAGACAACCTGCGCAAGGAAATCCAGGCCGAAAAGGAACGGGCCGATGCTATCAAAGCACAGCTCCAACAGGAAGTAGCGGCTGCCCGCGATGCTGCAAACCAGAAAAAACTGGAATATGCGAATGAAGTACTCGAAGCGCGCAAGAGCAGTCTCGCAGAAATAGAAAAAGCCAAGGCAGATGCCCAGGCTATTATATCACAAAACCGATCCAAAGCCGACTCTGCCGTTTCCAAAATAACGCTGAGCGTGGACGAGGCTCGTCGGCAAGCCGGAGAGGAGATTCAGAAGGCCAGATTGGCTTCGGCTGAAGAGGTGAAAAAGGCGCGTGAAAATGCGGCACAGGAAATATCCAATATCAAGGAACGGCTCGATCAGGCAAAACTGCAGTACAGCGACGAGATCGCCACGGCACGCTCCAATGCCGATGAGGAACTCAAGCGGATTCGCGATGAAAATGCGCGTGTTGTTGCCGAAGCCCGGGAGCGCGCCAAGATGGAGCAGAACAAAACCACGGAAGACGTGGTCTCTACCAAAAAATCGGCGGCTGATCAAATCCTCAAGGCCCGTGAAGATGCTGCCAACGAGATTGCCAATATTCGCGAGAACTCGGTAATGGAAAAGCAGCGACTGGCTACAGAACTCGCGGAAAGCCGCCGAAAGGCTGCCGAGGAAAGGGCATTGGTTCAACAAAACAGCACTTCGGAAATCGCCGAAATACGCGAAAATGTGGCCAAACAGAGAGAAGCCAGCGCGTTGGAGGTAGCAGAATCGAAGAAGCGTGCTGCCGAAGAGATCGAACGCACCCGCAATGAAGTAGTCGATCAGCAGGAAAAGGCAAAAGCGGAAAAAGCGGAGATCGCCAAACAAGTGGTTGAGAGCAAGCAAAAAGCCGCCCAAACCGTCCAGCAGGTGCAGGAAGAAGCAACGAAAGCCATTGCCGATGTACAGGCGCGCGCCAAGGACCAACGCGATTCTATTGCTGCGCAGGTTTTGGTTTCCCGGAAAAAGGCTGAAGAAGAAATTGCCCGAATTCAGGAGGAGCTCGCCAAATCCATCGCTGCTGCCAAAGAGCAGGAAGCCAAAATCAAGCAACAAAGCGCCGAGGAGGTGCTGGCAGCCCGCGAACGCAGCCAGCAGGAGGTCATCAGAGCCCAGGAAGAAGCGCGTTCCAAGGTGCTGGATGCCAACTCCAAGGCGGATGTCGCCCAGAAACTATATGCCGATGAGGTGGCAAACTCCAAAATGACAGCCGACGAGCGAATCAAAAAAATACAGGCCGAGGCAGCAAATGCAGTACTAAAAAAAAAAAAAAAGCAACAGGAAACCGTAAGTGCCAGTTCACAGGAGGTCGTCGCTTCAAGGGAAAAAGCCGCCGCCGAAATAGCGGCTGCCCGCGAAAATGCGGCGAAAGAGGTCGCTGCTGCACGCGAGGCGCAGGTGCGTGCGCAACAGGAGAGCGCCAATGCCGTAGCGGAAGCCAAAAGACAAAGCTCCCAGGCTATCCTGAGTATCAAAACAGCAGAGGCAGATAGCGTGCGCATCGCGCGGGAAGCCAGTTCGCGAGAAAGGCAACGGCTCGCCAACGATGTCGCCGCCGCGCGCGAAAAAGCAGCATCGGAAATTGCTGCGGCCAATCAGCAGGCCGCCAACGATGTGAAGGCTGCACGCGAAAACGCCGCCCGGGAAAAACAGCTCAGCGCCGAAACCGTGGGCAAGGCCAAGCAGGATGCCGCAGACCAGGTTGCTTCTGCCCGCGAAAATGCCGCAAAGGAAGTAGCGGCCGCCAAACAACAGGCTATTGAAGCGATTTCACTGGCCAAGAAAGAAGCCGACGATAAAAAAGCAGGGTTTGCGAAGGACGTTGCCGACGCCCAGGAACGCGCCCGAAAGGAAATTACCGATACCCGCGCTCAAGCCGCTACGGAGGTGGCCAATGCCCGACGTGAAGCAGAAGAAAAACGTCGTCAATACGCCGAAGAGACCGCTGACGCACGCAAAAAAGCGGCAGAAGAGGTTGGGCTGGCCCAAAAAGAAGCGGCCGAGGCCGTTCAGAAGGCCCGGCAGGAATCGGCTGCAAACATAGCTCAAACCCGGGAAAACGAATCCAAGGCCCTTTCTGACCTGAAGGCTCAGGTTGCGGCCGAAGTGGCCAAAGTGAAAAGCGATGCCGCTCAGGTTGTTGCAGGTGAAAACAAGAAAGCAGAAGACGCCAGACAAATGCAAGCCGTCGAGGCGCAAAAACTTGCCCAATTAAGGGAGGAGGTGAAAAAAGTCGAAGAAGACCTGAAAAAACTCAAGGAGGAGGCCGAAAAAGTAAAGAAGAAGGACTGACTCCGGTCTGTTTACAATCTAAGGCATTTTTTCCAGTATGATGGATAATGCCTCCGGTATGGAGATATCCTGTTCGATTCTGATCGCCGGGCAAGGGAGCGCCGACAACCAGCGGAGCTCGCTTGCCCGGCTTCTTATATTGCCGTCAGCCGTATCATAGGCGGCAGCCCATTGCATAAATTTTTCAAAAACAACATGCAGGTCGCCGCCGGGGGCAATCTGCGCAGCGCCATAGCGATCTGTCTCCCGCTGCCGGATACGCTCCAGCCTGGTTTCGACAGGCAACCAGGCATAAACCACCAGGTCAAAATCGGTGATAAACGTATCCCCCCAGCCGCATAATGCACCGGAAAGCACCCACTTGTCTGTCTGATTCAAATCATTTTGCAACAGGGTGCGCCGGTGCTCTGTGTTGCGTTTGCGCCGGTATGGCAGCGCATCGTTGGTAAACCAGTAATAATCATCCGTATCAAAATGGGTAAAGCCCAGGCGTTCTGCCAGGGCTTTACCTAAAGTTGTGACGCCGGAACCCGGCGCACCGAGAATATGGATGTGTTTCCAGGGCTGCATGTCGATCTATTCGCCCTTTCTGAAGCGATAGGAGTACAGGTCCGGTTCACCGTCGTAGTATCCGTCCAGCACAAGGCTGTTGTACGCGTTTTTGATGGCATCTATCGCCTCTGCTGCAGAAGAAACACGGTTGCCGTTTACACTGGAAATCACGAATCCCGGCTGCATATTGGTATTGTAAATGATACTTCCCCGTCGGACGCTGGTTACAAGGGCGCCCTGTATCCGCATTTTTTTCTCCTCGTCTTCCGACAGGTCGCGCAATTCCATCCCGAGGTTGTTTTCCAGTTCATCACCGCGTACCCGGGCAATTGCTATCGAGTTGTTGATATCTTTCAGGGTGATCCTGATCCGCGATTTTTTACCGGAACGCCAATACTCGATGTACACCTTTTCGCCGGGACGCAGTCGCCCGATGTACTCCTGCAATTCTGAAAGCCTTTTGATTCGTGTGTTGTTGAGCCCGATGATGACATCTCCAACTTTCAGTCCGGCATCTTCTGCTGCGCCTTTGAGCATGATCCGGTTGATATATACGCCTTCTGCATTTGGCAGCCCGATTTCCCTGGCCGTTTCGCTGTCCAGGTCCTGTATACTCACCCCCAGGTAGGCGCGTTGCACCTGACCGTATTCGCGCAGGTCGCGGATGACCTTTTGCACGAGGTTGGAAGGCACAGCAAAGGAATAACCCTCGTAACTGCCTGATTCAGTGATGATCGCCGTATTGATGCCGATCAACTCACCTGCGGTGTTGACCAGTGCCCCGCCGCTGTTGCCGGGATTGACGGCTGCATCGGTCTGGATAAAGGATTCAATGCTTGCCCCGCCGCCCAAGATATTGATATTCCGGCCTTTGGCGCTGATGATGCCGGCTGTGACGGTACTCTCCAGGTTAAACGGATTCCCTACGGCAAGTACCCACTCGCCGATACGTACGGAGTCGCTGTTCCCGAAAACAATGAAAGGCAGGTTGGCTTCATCAATTTTAAGCAGGGTAATATCCGTGGAAGGGTCTGATCCGATCACTTTGGCCTTGTACTCACGTTTGTCTGCGAGCGTAACCTTGATGTCGGTGCTGCGTTCCACCACGTGGTGGTTGGTCACAATATAACCGTCGGGCGTCATAATTACGCCGGATCCGGAGGAACCGGTGATGGTGCCGCCGCCCCAGATACCGCTACCCGATTCCTGCAAAGCGCGGATGTTGACAACCGCAGGCGTCACAATTTCGGCCGACTCAATAAAGTTTGTCGGTGCAGAGGATTGAAAGGAGTTGGTAGACCGGGCATTGAACAATTTATCGACCAAACCGGTATACCGAACCTCTCCTTCTTCGTTTTCCCAAACGACACGATTGGAGTGTGCAATCCTGCTGTAAACAAAAACAGACAACAGTGAGCTCGTACATGAGACGAGTAGAATCAACAGATAATTTTTCATTGAGTGAAACCGGTTATTTTCGTGGGTAAACAGGTGTTAACGAAAACGCAGTCTGTCCGATTTTAGTTTGAAAAGACAAAATCTCTGCCGAAAAGTTGGAAACAAAAGTCGTAAGCCATTCGTTTGCATCCAAAATTAATATAGCCGACAATCAATTTTAAAGGATCGCAAGCAAAAATCACATGGAATTCTGGAAATATCAAGGCGCAGGCAACGACTTCATCATGGTCGACCAGCGAAGTCAGCAGTGGCTCAGACGGGAACACACGGAACAAATTGCCGCACTTTGCGACCGGCGTTTTGGCATCGGCGCCGATGGGCTGATCCTGCTGGAGCAACATGCCGACTTCGATTTCGAGATGATCTATTTCAATGCAGACGGCCGGGAAAGCACCATGTGCGGCAACGGAGGGCGATGTATTGCCGCATTTGCATTCGACAGGGGTATTCTTCGGGACAGCAACCACTACCATTTTCTGGCGATAGACGGACCGCATGAAGCATTTGTCTTGCACCCGGATGTACCGGGCCAACAGAATCTTGCCGACAAGGGATTTTATCATGTAGTCCTGAAAATGCAGGACGTCGGCAATATTCAACAGGAAGATGCCGTGTTTATCCTCAATACCGGTTCTCCGCACTACGTGCGCTTTGTAGATGACACAGCACATTTGGACATGCGCCATGAAGGCCGGTCTGTGCGGTACTCAGATCGTTTTAAGAAAGAAGGCATCAATGTTAACTTTGTTGCGATCCTGCCCGGAGGAAGGTTGAAAATCAGAACGTACGAGCGCGGTGTGGAAGATGAAACGCTGGCTTGCGGCACAGGCGTAACGGCTGCAGCACTGGCTTATGCTGTTTTCAATGATGTGGAATGCCCTGATGGCGGCGTTTCCGTGGAAGCGCTGGGCGGCGACCTGAGGGTGAGTTACAAACCCGGCGCCCGTACGGGCGAATTCACAGATATCTGGTTAAAAGGTCCCGCAAAACGGGTATTTTCGGGAAATATTGATCCGGCTCAGCCACTCACCTTGCGCTTCTAACATACATATTTATCCAAACAAACACGACATAGATGGTCAGGTTTACATTCTCCTCTTTGTTTTTTCTTGTTGCTTTTTCTCTGTTCGCTCAACCGGATATACCGGCGGGGGTAAATGAGAAAGTCACCGAAGCACGGGCTTCGCTCCTCGCCGCCTTCCTGAACAACGACCAGGCAGAGGCCGCCGTCTGGCAGGATTCACTCATGCTTCTGGAAGACAGCATGCATGTCGGTCTGGTTTGGGACGAGCGGTGGCTGCTCTATTACTGGGAAGGTACGTATGGCAATCTGTTCGATGAAATCGTGCGATTCGACGAGATGGAACGACTCGCCCTGGGCAACAAAAAAATGCCTGCGCCCGACAGTCTGTTCACCTGGCTCGATCGCGTTTTGTACGAGCAGCGCTTCAACCTGTACGAGCATATCAGCCGCGGTTTTTTGTCTGAAGAAGAAAAGCAGTTTGCCCTGATCGAACTGGATTATTTGCTCCGGCTGAACCAGGTGGAAAAAACCACCGGCGAATGGAACAAGCGCCTGGATGCATTTGTGCACCTCCATCCCGATTCCCGCTTTAACCCGTACATCCGCTCGAATTTGTACACGGAAGGTACGTCCACACCCGTTCAGGTGAGAAGAGATCGGGGCTTTACCCTCGATGTGCTGTTTGCCAGCGGCCGCTGGCAGGGAGAGGAACTGGAAAGAACCCTCGGCTCGCCGTATGGATTCGAGGTCGGGCTTGCCTACTGGGTAAAGCGCTGGAATCTTGGACTGCGGTGTACGTTCGGTTGGCAAAAGTTATCGCAACCGATCTTTCAGGATGGTTTCGAGTGGCCCAAATACGACCCGAGCGTATTGATCGTCCCCACGCTGGAAGTGGGTTACGATATATTCAACAACCGAAGTTTCAGACTATTTCCTTCGGCTTGTGCAGGTTTCAGTATCCTCAAGCCACCCGGTACCGACGAACAGGAGGACAACCCGCAGCCGGACTATTACTCCGATTTCTTTTTTGCCCGTGGTTTTCTGGGCGCCGCCTGTACAGCCGATGTAAAACTTAAATATTTCGACGGTTACGACCTGGCAGGACAGACAGACAACTCTTATATCAGTGCCCGCATACGTGTTGGATACAACTGGCTGAACTGGGACAATGAAAATCCGCAGTTGCTGGGCAATATGTTTTATTTTGCTGTCGGAATAAACCTATTCAGCCATACCATTAAGTAAGCCGTTCAGAACATCTCAGGATATGCCCGATACTTCATTTTCCACAGCGCCTTTCGACTGGCTTTCCGACCTGGGCCCGGCGTTCGCCGCCCAGGAATCCTGGATGAATGGCAGTTACGACAACCAGGTCATGTTCCACCTGGTATACAAACCGGAAGGACCCTTTGCCATAGCCTGTGGCGCCGGGCTGCTTGCCGAGCATGTGCGACGTTTCCGGTTCTCGTTTGACGTAATCAGCCACTTGGGACACATCACCGATGCACGCGGGCGGTCTGTTTTCCAGGAAAGTTACCTGAACCATTTGCAGCGTTTGCGGCTGAGGGTGCAGGTGAATGTCGCTCCGGAAGGTATGCTACTGCTGCCCGGCGAGCCGCTGATGATCGTGCAGGGTCCGCTGGGCCAGATACAATTGCTGCAAAGTGCCTTTAATCGCCTGGTATGGGAATCGTCGCACTGGGCGACGATGGCAGCCTCCAGCCGCTGGAAAGCGGGAAAATGGAAAGAAGAAGACACCCCGGCCGCACCGGCCTATCCATTTAATCCGGGTGGCTGGAAGATACGAGCATCCTACATAGGCGGCGCTTCAGCGGACGAGATACTGAGCAATGTGGGGAAAAACATGCGGGAGCCGTTCAAAGGAGAAGGCCTGGTCCGGATCGAACAGGCCCCGGGGGAACCCCTGGTCCAGATTCGCCGGCTTTTTAAGAGCAATAAACCCCTGGGCGATGTCTGGTTGACCCAGGCACATGAAGAGGTGGCCAGTGTAAGCAGAACAAAGGCGACTTTCCGGGATAGCGTGACCGGCAAGCCGCTTGAAGTGCAGATGACCCGTTTTCAGAATATCTACCAGCCGGTACTGGTCAAAGGACATCCGGTGCTGGCACCGCCACGCCTGGGTTACCTTCGTCAGCGTATGTTGAAACAAACAGAGGCTTTTCACCACGAAGATTTAAAGACTTACCCGCACGGCTGGTATATGTAGCGCAGACTCATTCGGATGAAGCACCCAGTGCTTTTTTATATACGTCCAGACAGCGCTCGCGTGCAAATCGGTGGTCGACAATTGGCGCCGGATAAGCCGGCGTTCCGAACTCGGGCACCCATTTCCGGATGTATTTGTATTCTGGATCAAATTTTTTGGTTTGTTCTGCCGGGTTGAATATCCGGAAATACGGCGCTGCATCGGTGCCGCAACCTGCGGCCCATTGCCAGCCGCCGGAATTGCTGGCCAGGTCGAAATCGAGCAGTTTTTGGGCAAAATATGCCTCACCGAGACGCCAGTCGATCAGCAGGTGCTTGGTCAGGAAACTGGCGACAATCATGCGCACCCGGTTGTGCATATAACCCGTGGCGTTCAATTCCCGCATACCGGCATCCACAATGGGGTATCCCGTGCGGCCTTTGCACCACTTGTCAAAATCATCGGGCGCTTGTCGCCATTTAATCCGGTCGTAGGCCGGTTTGAAGGCGCGGTCTGCCACATGGGGAAAATGGGCCAATATCTGGCTGTAGAAATCCCGCCAGATCAATTCGTTGAGATAAGTGGCGTTCAGGGATTGGGCATGGCGGGCCTTCTCCCGAATGCTGATGGTACCGAAGCGAAAATGAACGCCGAGACGGGAGGTGCCCTCGACAGCAGGGAAATTGCGTGTTTTGTCGTAGTTTTTTATCAGGCCCCGGGTCACGGTCGTGGAGGGAAAGGAGATATCTGCCGGTTCAAAACCCATATTTTCCAGTGAAGGCAAGGATAATGGAGAGGTTTTGAAAAAGTTGGAAAAGTGCCTGGCACTGGGATAGGATTTCAGGTAAAAAGAGGTTGACCCGTTTTCGTCGGGAGGTGTTTTTTTCGAGTCCAGTTTTTCGAGCCATCGCCTGCTGTAGGGGGTAAAAACCGTGTAGGGCGTTCCATCGCTTTTCAGCACCTCGTCTTTTTCAAAGATCACGTGATCCTTGAAGGTGTGGAACGGGATGTTTTTCGCTTTGAGTAGTTCATGTATGGCCGTATCCCGTTCTGTTGCATACGGCTCGTAGTCGCGGTTGGTATACACCGAAGCGACGTTGAATTCCTGCAGGATATCCGGCCATACCTCTTCCGGTTTACCATACCGCACCAACAGAGATGCGCCCATCTCTTCCAGTTGCCGTTTCATCTCGCTGATATTCTGATGGATAAATTCGACACGGGGATCTTTTTTGACTACCAGGTCGTCGAGGATATTCCGGTCGAAAATAAAAACCGGAAGCACAGGATGCGGGCCTCTCAGCGCGTGGTACAGCCCGGCATTGTCGTTGAGACGCAGGTCGCGGCGGTGCCAGAAAACAGAAACAGGTGTGGACATGGGTGGCTGGATTGTTCCGCCGGGAAACACATGCCGGGCAAAAAAGGTTGCCGGATGCTCAGCGGATCACCACTTCCTTGATGTATGCCTCTCCCATTTCGTCGTTGATCAGGCTGATGATCTTGTCTTTGGAATAGGAAAGTTCGTGTTTCAGCGGGGCCGAAAGGATGGTGAGATACAACACGTTTTTGCGGACGGCCACGTTGGAAGTATAGGTCGAGATGGTTTTCCCCATCAATTTTTCCCACAGCATTTTTACCCTTGTTTCGTCAAGGTGCGGCTTCAACTTAAACTCCTTCAACATGTCCTGCATGGCGTCATGCAGGTTATTGTCGTTTTTCTTTCTCATCGTCCCGGCTGTTTGTAGAGGTGACTGGCGCTGCTTCGGCAAATATAAGACTCCCGTTCAATATCCGTCTACTAAACCCAACTCACTCCCTTTCGCAGCCAGCCAAGCGTATCCGCTTCGGGGCTTTCGGGTTCGGGCTGGAAATTGTAGGCCCAATGCGCCACCGGGGGCATGCTCATCAGGATGGACTCCACGCGGCCGTTGGTTTCCAGTCCGAATTTAGTGCCCCGGTCCCAAACAAGGTTAAATTCCACATAACGGCCGCGGCGCAACATCTGCCAGCGTTTTTCCGGCTCGCCCCAGGGGCGGTCGGCGGCGCGGCGCAGCAGTTCTGTGTACACCGGCGCAAAGGTTTGTCCTACCGCCAATACAAAATCAAACAGATTTTCCTGGGAAAGGCCTGTTTTTTCATCCAAATAGTCAAAAAAGATGCCGCCGATGCCCCTGGTTTCATTGCGGTGTCGCAGAAAAAAATAATCGTCGGCCTGCTGCTTGAAGTCGGGATAAAAACGCGCGTCGAACCTGTCGCAGACAGACTTCAATTGCTCGTGAAAAAAACGCGCGTCTTCCGGAACCACATAATGCGGCGTCAGATCGATGCCGCCTCCAAACCACCAGCGACCGTTACCGGTCTCGAAATACCGGACATTCATGTGGATGATCGGAGCCATCGGCGAATGCGGGTGCAACACGATCGAAACCCCCGTGGCGAAAAAGTCGGTTGGAGGTAATTGCATATTTCGGGCAACCATTTCCGGCAGCGGGCCGTGTACGGCGCTGAACATGACGCCTCCTTTCTCCACGATTTTTCCTTCCAGCACCCGGCTCCGCCCTCCCCCACCCTCCGGGCGTATCCAGTTGTCTTCCAGAAACTTGCCTGCCCCGTCGGCGGCTTCGAGTTGGCGACAGATGTCATCTTGCAGGGCTTGAAACTGTGCTGATATGTATTCTTTGGCGTGCATGACTACTTTTGTTCATTCAACGGAAAGCAAAGGTCTTTTTCCTTTTTAATTACGGCGAATAAAACTGTAAAGGAAATTTTAACTGAGTAACATGAAACTAGCATCATCCGAATTGATTCTGAATCCCGATGGAAGCATCTACCACCTGAACCTGCATCCGGAGCAGGTCGCCCCGATCATTATTACCGTCGGCGACCCTGACAGGGTACCCAGGGTGAGCCGTTATTTTGACAAAGTGGAACACCGGGTTCAAAAGCGCGAATTCGTGACGCATACCGGCTGGCTGGGCAAACGGCGTCTGAGCGTTGTATCTACGGGCATAGGCGCAGACAATGTAGATATCGTCATGAATGAAATGGACGCGCTGTTCAACATTGATCTGGTTACCCGGCAAGTCAGAAACCCACCCCGGCAACTCACCTTTGTTCGCATCGGTACTTCCGGCGGCATACAGCCAGATATCGGAGCGGATGACCTCCTGGTTTCTTCGGCAGCATTCGGGCTGGACGGACTGCTGCGCTTTTATGATTTCCCTGAATTGTGGGAGAATGAATGGGTCGACGCGTTCCATAAGGCAATGGAAGTCTCGGGCGAGTGGCCGAGCCTGCCTTATTTCGCCCATGCGGATCAGGGTTTCGTACAGGCCTGTACCAAAAACTTTGTAAGGGGAATCACTGCAACCAATTCGGGATTTTACGGTCCGCAGGGGCGACAATTGCGGGCAGGCATCAGTCGCCCGGGACTGATCGGCGCCCTGCAACAATTTGAATTCCGGGGCAAACAAATAACCAATCTGGAGATGGAAACGGCTGCGATTTACGGTTTGGCCCAACTGTTGGGGCACCGCGCCATATCGTTCAACGCCATACTGGCCAATCGGGCAAACGGAACATTCAGCGTCGACCCTCATAAAACGGAGCAACACCTGATTGAGCAGGTGCTGGAAAATATTTTGACATTCAATTAAACCAAAGGCCCTATTTTCACCGGTAAATCAAGTTTACTTTAAATCTAAAATGCTGATTATGAAAACGCTTTTTTTCTCTTTCAGGCCCGGCACCCTTTTTCTCACCCTGGGGCTTCTGTTCTTCTCGGTTTCCACGACCATGCAGTCCTGTGCGGCCACTTTCGATCAGGTTGGCCTGGATAATATTACCAATCTCGGCGGCAGGCTCACCGACCTGATGGCCAAGGCAAAGGAACCCTATGGCAAACATGCCGATGCCGTTGGCAAGTTGATGACAGAACTGGGTCAGGCAGCCGACCACGCCGCCACACAGAAAAAGAACATGGAGATCGCCAACTCATGGAATATCTTGAAAAACGATCTGGCCATGCCGTTTTTTGATCGCTGGAAAGAAAAAGGCGTCCTGGGCAACGATTATATCAAGGAAGCAGTAGGTCAGGTTGGAAAAAGCATCGATGCGATTAAAAAAGCGGAACTGGCGAAGAAGAAGTAATTGCCGGAATGGATTTTGATTGCTACCCATTTATGCCGGATGACGGATCTTTTCACATTCAAAAAATTACAATACCATGCCAGATAAGAAAAGCAATATAAAAACCGCACTCGACGGCCTGGACGATCAGGTAGTGGACATCGTCGGCAATTACGTAAAGCGCCGTCGCCAGCACTATGAAGAGGCGGCAAAAGCGCTTCATGCCAACCTCAAGGAAGACGCTGCCCGGTATGCCATCATGCTGGCCGACCAGCAAATAACCCGGGAAGATTTTGACATGCTGATGAAAGGGCGTTTGGCTCAACTGAAAATCGAACTGCTCTCCGAGATGTCTATTTCCAAGACCAAATTTGAAGGTATCGCGGGTGATGTTTTAAAACTGACCGTTAATACGCTGTTGGTTGCTATTTGAACCTTCTGCAGCCATTGGATTCGAACAGCCCTGCGATTTGCCGGGCTGTTCGTGTTTTTTCATGTGGTTTCTACTCTCCGCCGTTTTCAGCAAGCCCTGTCGGAAGTCGGGTCCAGCGGAGATTCAACCATGTCACCCCGAAACCCCGTTCCCACATACTCATTTCCCCAATCCGCCGTTATGTTCCTTTTACACCACACCTTCGCCTGAAATCCATGCAACAAAAAATGGATATGGAGGCGCTCGACCAGTTTATCCGGTCTGAAAGCGCTTTCCTTGAAAAACTCAACGCCGTAACCGCCAAAGTCATCGTGGGCCAGGGCGCCATGCTCAACCGCCTGCTGGTCGGATTACTGACCAAGGGACACATCCTGCTGGAAGGCATGCCGGGACTTGCCAAAACGCTGGCTATCAAAACGCTGGCTGATGCGGTGGACGCCAAATTCAGCCGCATACAGTTTACGCCGGACCTGCTGCCTGCCGATGTCGTCGGGACAACCATTTACAACCCCTCGCTGTCGCAATTTACCGTCCGGCAAGGTCCGATCTTTGCCAATTTCGTTTTGGCAGATGAAATAAACCGTGCACCGGCAAAGGTCCAGAGCGCGCTGCTGGAGGCCATGCAGGAGCGACAGGTGACCATCGGCACCCAGACTTTTCCGCTGGAGGAGCCATTCCTCGTACTGGCTACCCAGAACCCAATCGAGCAGGAAGGCACCTATCCCCTGCCGGAAGCGCAGGCCGACCGTTTTTTGCTGAAGGTCAAAATCGGGTATCCTTCTCTCGAGGAAGAAAGAAGCATCATACGGCGCAACCTTAATGACGAAACGCCCGAAATAACCAAAGTTCTGAGCGTCGATACACTGCTGAAGGCCAGGCAAGCGGTGAAGAAAATCTACCTGGACGAGAAGATCGAACAATACATCCTCGAGATCGTATTCGCCACCCGCTATCCCGCCCAGTACGGGATGGAAAACCTGGCGCCGCTGATCAATTACGGCGCCTCGCCCAGGGCAAGTATCGCATTGTCCAAGGCCGCGCGCGCCATGGCGTTTATCAACCGTCGCGGGTACGTTACCCCCGATGATGTTCGGGCGATATGCCCCGATGTGCTCCGCCACCGCATCGGACTTACATTCGAAGCTGAAGCCGAGAATATCAGCCAGGAAGATATTATCGAAAAGATACTGGCTACCATCGTGATCCCTTAATCGTTTTTCAAACCGGCATTCGAATCTCAATATGGATACTGCTGAACTGCTGAAAAAAGTGCGCCGCATCGAAATCAAGACACGCGGACTGAGCAGCCACCTGTTTTCAGGCGGTTACCACAGCGCCTTTAAAGGCAGAGGGATGTCGTTCAGCGAAGTGCGACTGTATTATCCGGGCGACGATGTGCGGGCTATCGATTGGAATGTGACGGCCCGCACGGGAGAGCCGTTTATCAAGGTATTCGATGAAGAAAGGGAAAACACGGTCATGCTGCTCGTCGATGTCAGCGGCTCGGCGGTGTTTGGCAGCCACAACCAGTTCAAAGCGGAATACCTGACGGAATTGTGCGCCGTACTGGCGTTCTCCGCCATTGCCAACAATGACAAGGTCGGGGTGATGTTGTTTTCAGACCGGATCGAACTGTATATACCGCCGAAAAAGGGCAAGCAACACATCCTGCGCATCATTCGGGAAGTATTGAACATCAAACCTGTCGGTAAAAAAACCGAGTTGGGCGATGCGCTTCGGTATATCCACAACGGCCTGAAAAAACGCTGCGTTTGTTTCGTTTTATCCGACTTCCTCGCGGAGGGTTATGAAGAAGCGCTGCGCGTACTGGCCAGGCAGCACGATTGCGTCGGCATCCATTGCTGGGACCCCCTGGAGCGGGATCTGCCCGATGTGGGGGTGCTGCGTGTTGCCGATGCAGAATCGGGTGAACAAATATGGGTAGACACCACCAGCAACCAGCTCCGGCGGCAATACTGGTATTCCTTTGAATCACATACCGCCGCGACACAGGCCCTGTTCCGGCGTGCCGGCGCCGATTTTTTGAGCATCGGCACCCATCAACCCTACATACACGCATTGTTACAATTCTTTGCCCGGCGATCAAGGATCGTTTCACACGGGTAGTTTTTCAGCATGAAAAAAAGTATCCGGCAACATAAAAGCAGCAAAACACATGGTTCGTTGTACAAACGACTGGTCTTTGGACTGCTTTTTTTTATGGCAAACCTGGCGGTCTCGACTGCACAGGCGTCAGCCATTGTTGCCCTGCGTCCTGACCGTATCGAAGCCGGCGATACCACGATGTTGTGGGTCATGGTATCGGGGGTGCAGGCAGCGCCTGGCCAGGTTGATTTCGGCGCCTGGGCAGGCATCATACCGCTTAACAACGTCATGTCGCGATCTGACAAGTGGCGGCGTGTCAACCAGCAATGGGTTCGCCAGTATGCCCTGATCGTTTTCGACAGCAGTACGCTGGAGTTGCCGGCGTTGACCGTGCGGCTTGCCATCGGTGACCCGCTGAAGACGAATTCGCTGCGCCTGACCGTCCGCAACCCGCCCGGCGGGTTTGACTTGTCGGACATGGAGACCATACGCGACATACACCGGGAACCGCCAAACTGGACCGACAACTGGCCCTACGGCGTGGTGATCCTGATTTTGTTGTTCCTGTTGTTTCTTGTCCTTCGCCGGATGGCCAAACGCCCCAAACATACGCCCGCAGTTTTACCGGCACCTTCTGCAGCACCGGCGCCATCGCCTTATGAACATGCGTTGAAGGAACTGGACGAACTAAAACGCACAAAAGCGTGGCAGCATGGACCCGTCAAGGAATATTACGCCAAACTGAGTCTGGTCCTGCGGGAATACCTGGAACACCGGTTTCACATTCCGGCACTGGAATCGACCACCGGCGAAACAGGACAATTGCTGCAAACAGTTTCATTTCCAGCCGACCTGATTCCGCAGGCCTTGCAGGTCCTGGCCATGACCGATCTGGTAAAATATGCCCAATCCCAACCGACCGAACACGCACACGAAAAGGCAATTGCAGACCTCCGACAACTGGTCGTCAAAAGCCATAATACCGCACAGGCAACGCCTGAAACCAGTCAAAACACCCGTACCTGAAGTGCTGAACAACTTTGCATTTGCCGAGCCGCTCTGGCTTTTTTTGCTTCTTCTGTTGCCGTTTTTCATGTACTGGTACAGAAAGGAAGCCCGGAAGCGGCATGTCAGTCTGCAAGTGTCGAGGCTTGCAGCCATGAAAGGGGTGAAGACCTGGGTAGTGTACGCCCGCAACTGGATACAGGTGCTGCGCTGGATGGCTATGGCGCTGATTATCATTGCGTTGGCACGGCCGCAGCGCTTGTGGCACGAACAAAAAATTGAAGCCGACGCCATCGACATTATGCTGGTCATGGATATTTCAGCCAGTATGCTCACGCGGGATTTTCTACCCGACAGGCTTTCAGTGGCCAAGGAAATGGCCGTTTCTTTTGTAAGCCGCAGGCCATACGACCGACTTGGTCTGGTCGTTTTCTCCGGCGGTGCTTTTACGCAGTGCCCGCTGACCAACGACAGGCGGGTGTTGCAGGCTTTTATCAATAATATACAGACAGGGCGGCTGCCCGACGGAACCGCCATCGGCATGGGGCTGGCTACAGCAGTCCAGCACCTGAAAGACAGTCCTTCCAAAAGCAAGGTAGTGCTGCTGATCACCGATGGGGAAAACAACACCGGGACCCTTGGCCCGCTGACCGCTGCCGCCATTGCCCGGGCATTGGGTGTCCGGGTATACACCATCGGCATCGGTACGGAAGGCCTGGTCGAATCGCCCGTACGCCAGTTTGCCAACGGCACATATCAGTTTGCCTTTCGCCCCATGTCGTTCGATACAAAACTGCTGGAAGAAATTGCTCTACGCACCCAGGGGAAGTTTTACCGGGCGCGTTCTGCCGAAGGTTTAAAGAATATATACACGGAAATAGAAAGCCTGGAAAAGACAAAGGTCGTCACCACTGCCTTGCGGCGCACAACCGACCTGTTTTTTTGGTTACTCAATGCGGCATTTTGTCTCCTCATCCTGGAGTTGTTGTTGCGTTGGGGGCCACTGCGTGTAATAACGGTATAAAACAGCCATGAAATGCTGAACGGTATTGAATTTGACAGTCCGGACCTGCTCCACCTTTTATGGGCGCTTGCGCTTCAGGCCCTGCTGTTGCTGGCGTACTGGAACTGGCGGAAAAGGACCCTGCGTCGTCTGGGCTCGCCGGCGCTGGAAAAGCGCCTGCTTCAGGGCTTCTCCGGCAGGCGCTTTTGGCTAAAAAATGTGTTGTTTGCCAGTGGTCTGGCTTTAATTGCTTTGGCCATAGCCAACCCGATCAAAGCCGTACAGGTTAAAGGAGAGGTGCAAAACAGCGCAGACATCCTGATCGCCCTGGACATTTCAAATAGCATGCTGGCAAAAGATGTTTCACCAAGCCGGCTGGACCAGGCAAAACAGTTCATTCAAAAACTGGTGGAATCGCTTGACGGAGAACGTATCGGGCTGATCTTCTTTGCCGGAGATGCCTATCCGCAAATGCCGCTCTCCAACGATTATGAAGCCCTGCTCATGTTTGTACGCAATGCACAGCCGGATAACATCACCGACCAGGGCACCAATATCGCATCGGCCATAGAACTTGCCGACAGGGTGTTTGAATCCGGCGGAGAAGCCGGGCGCGCGCTGGTCCTCATCAGCGACGGCGAGAACCACGAGGAAAACGCCATTCCGCTGGTGCGGGCACTCCGGAAAGAAGGCGTCCAGGTGTTCACCGTCGGCGTGGGTACCGCCGGTGGCGCTGTAATCCCGGAAAACGGCAGAAATTACCGGCGTGATTTCACCGGAAAAACAGTCCGCACAAGTGCCAATGAGGCCCTGATGAACGCACTGGCACAGGCCGGCGGGGGTACGGCGAGTAACCTCAGGGAAGCATCGCAAGCCTTGCTGACCATAAAAACTGCAGTAAGCCGCCTGCCCAGGGCTACTGTTGAGGCCCGTGCTTACACAGGTTATGTTTCATATTTTCAATGGCTGCTGGTCGCTGCCTTGTTGCTGCTCACAACGGAGCAACTGTTGTGGTGGAAAGGCCGGGAGCGCTCGAGTTAAACCTGACAGGACATGGATCAAACCACTTCAAGATACTTCTCTTTGTTATTTTTCCTGTGTTGTGCATTGAAAGGATACACACAGACAGAGCATCATATTTTGCGGGAAGGAGAGTCTTATTACGAGAAAGGAGCGTATGAGAAGGCTGAAAAGGCCTACCGCAAAGCCGAAAGCGGTGTCGGATTGTACAACGCGGGCAACGCCGCCTACCAGCAGGGCAATCTGGCGGCAGCGGCAACGCTGTTCAAGGAGGCTGCGGCTCAAAGTACTACCTATACTGCCAGGGCCGATGCGTTGTACAATCTGGGCAATGCCCTGCTCCGTCAGAACAAACTGCCTGAAGCCATTGAGGCTTACGAACGCAGCCTGCGCCTGTCCGCAAACCGCTCTGACGCCAAAAAAAACCTGCAGATTGCCAAACGGCTGATGCAACCGCCCCCACCCCAGCCACCCCCCCCCAAAAATCCACCGCCGCCGCCACCCAGCCCCATCCCAAGGCAACAATACCTGGACAAGGCACAAGACAAGCAGGAAAAGGAGGTCCCACCGGCCAGCCTTCCACCGGAAACAGCACGGCGTATGCTCCAGCAGGCCATCTTGCCTGAAGAGCAGAAAAATGCACAGGCTTACCGCGAGCGCTCTCCCGCCACGCGACCTTCCAGGGTCAAAAAAGATTGGTAGTTGTTTCGGGCAACTGTCATTTTGTCATCTGCACTGCTTAACTTTGCGCCCGCGTAACTTCAAACGCTGTTTGGAGAAACCAGCCAAGCTGCAACAAATATGTACGACAATAACCCAACACTGGAAGGCATCAAGGCCATAGACGAGTCGAGGCAGGGAAGTGTCCTGTTCAAAGAGCACTGGCAGGATGCCCACGTGCCCGGAGGAAAGAAATTCTATATTGAAAGTTACGGCTGCCAGATGAATTTCAGCGATTCCGAGATTGTGGCCAGTATCCTGAACGAAGTGGGCTATACCCCTACCCGCGACGTAGAGGAAAGCGACCTGATCCTGATCAATACCTGTTCTATCAGGGAAAAGGCTGAAGATACCGTGCGCAAGCGGTTGCGATTTTTTGAAAGCATCAAACAACGGCGACCGGGTACGGTGGTCGGCGTCCTGGGATGCATGGCCGAGCGTCTGAAAAAGAAATTTCTTGAAGAGGAAAAACTCGTGGATTTAGTGGTTGGTCCGGACGCCTATCGCGATTTGCCCAACCTGATCGGCGGTGCGGAAGATGGCCAGCGCATGGTAAACGTGCTGCTCAGCCGCGAGGAGACTTACGCCGATATAAGCCCTGTCAGGCTGGAAAGCAACGGCATCACGGCGTTCATCAGCATCATGCGCGGTTGCGACAACATGTGTTCGTTCTGCGTGGTGCCTTTCACCCGTGGGCGCGAGCGCTCCCGCGACCCGTTCAGCATTGTTGCCGAAGCGAACAGCCTGTTTGAAAACGGCTACCGGGAAGTGACCCTGCTGGGGCAAAACGTGGACTCCTACAAATGGGAAAACCCGGAAACAGGCGAGAAGGTCAATTTCGCCGGGCTTTTGGAAATGACGGCTCAGGTGCATCCGGATTTGCGTGTCCGTTTCAGCACCAGTCACCCGAAAGACATGACCGACGATGTGCTGTACACCATGGCGCGCTACGACAACATCTGCAAGTATATTCACCTGCCGGTGCAATCGGGCAACAGCAGGGTACTCGAAATGATGAACCGCACGTACGACCGCCCCTGGTACGAGCAGCGCATAGAGGCCATCCGCAGAATACTGCCCGATGCGGCAGTGTCGAGCGATATCATCACAGGTTTTTGCTCCGAAACCGAGGCAGAACATCAGGACACACTTAGCATGGTGGAATGGGCCGGCTACTCGATGTCGTATATGTTTTATTATTCAGAGCGGCCGGGCACACTTGCCGCGCGCAAATACGCGGACGATATTCCCGAGGATGTCAAAAAGCGCCGCCTCAACGAGGTTATCCGGCTTCAAAATGCCGTATCGTTGCGACACAACCAGGCAGATATTGGGAAAACCTTCAGGGTGCTGATCGAAGGTGATTCCAGAAAGTCGGACAAAGACTTTTGCGGCCGGACAAGCCAGAACAAAATGACGGTGTTCCCCAAAAAGGAAGGCCTGAAACCCGGGGATTACGTCATGGTACGGGTGAAAGATGCGACGAGCGCGACATTATTGGGAGATATCGTTTAAGGCGAATTATTTAAACCAGTTGTACACAATGACATTGAATGTCAGATTCTGTTTTGCAGTTTTGTTTCTGACTTTGGTCTGTCGGATGCCTTGTTCTGCACAGACATATACCCGGGATAGTGCGGTTGTCAAGGAACTCTGCGCCCAAATGGAGCGATATAAAAACGCCTGGTTGCAAGACGATGTGGAAACCGCCATCGCCATGACGCATCCTGAAATGATAGAGAAAATGGGCGGCGAAAACTTGATGCGTCAATCATTTGTCAATGGAAAGGAACTCAGGGCAGCGTATAAAATGCAAAATGCCGGGATGGATTTTACCCTTCCGGACTCCTTACTCGTCTCGGTACAAACTTATCAGACCGCGTTTCCGGTTGAATTATCTGTGAAATTCGAGGATGAATCCGTGACAAAGGAGAAAAGGCTTATGATTGCATTATGTGATATCCCGACCTCAAAATGGTATTTTCTGGGTATCCCGCCAAAGGATGCCGTCCGCATAAAACCTACACTCCAGTTTGTTGACTCCCAATTAATTATACCGGAATAACAAAAAACGTGGCTAACAACCTCCAATCCATAAAACAGCGCTTCGGTATCGTCGGCACTTCACACCTGCTCGATGCTGCGCTCGAAACGGCCACCCGCGTTGCGCCGACAGACCTCACTGTGCTCATCACGGGAGAGAGCGGTGTCGGCAAGGAAGTTTTTTCCAAGATCATCCACAGCCTCAGCAGCAGGAAACACAACGAATTTATCGCGGTAAACTGCGGCGCCATTCCGGAGGGCACCATCAACTCGGAATTGTTCGGGCATGAAAAAGGCTCCTTTACCGGTGCAGTGAATGACCGGAAGGGGTATTTCGAGACGGTGAATGGCGGCACTATTTTTTTTTTTTTTTTTTGCCGAGATGCCGCTCGACACACAATCATACCTGCTCCGGATGCTCGAATCGGGCGAATTCATTCGCGTGGGTTCGTCCAAGGTTCAAAAGACCGATGTGCGCGTCATAGCCGCTACCAACGTTGCACTGGAAGAGCGCGTCCGCAAAGGCACATTCCGCGAAGACCTCTACTACAGGCTCAGTACCGTGCCCATACGTGTGCCTGCGTTGAAAGACCGCCGGGAAGACATCAATGTGTTGTTCCGGAAATTTGCATACGATTTTGCCGAAAAATACCGCATGCAACCGATCCGCCTTGATGAAAGAGCCGAACAGGTATTGGAGAGCTACCGCTGGCCCGGAAACATCCGCGAGTTGAAAAACATGGCCGAACAGCTGTCGGTATTGTCGGAGGAGCGGCTGATCACTTCAGAAGAATTGTTGCGGACCATGCCGCAACTGCTCAACCGCAACCTGCCGGTTGTTTCCGACCGCAACGGGTCGGGCAGTAAAGGCGGCGGCGATTTTCAGGAGCGTGAAATCCTGTACAAGGTGCTGTTCGATATGAAAAACGACTTGAACGAACTCAAGTCGATGTTCTATGAACTGGTAAAAAGCAATAACCTCCGCATGCCCGACCTCGGCGCGGTGCGTCAGTTGCAATCCACCTTCCAGCCACTGTATCCTGAGGCTGATACGGAGGTTCAGGACGATGATCTGTACCAGGATCAAAAGCGGGAAGGCTCAAAGCCCATTATTATCGAACCGGGCAAGGTGTCCATAGGTTACGACAAAAGCGAAGCCGAGGACGCGCCGCTTGCCATGGACGAGATAGAAAAAGAGGCTATCAGAAGAGCCCTGAAAAAATACAACGGCCGACGCAAAGAAGCCGCTGAAGAGCTCCGTATCAGCGAGCGCACCCTTTACCGGAAAATAAAGCAGTACGACCTTTGACAGGACCGGTATTAGCAAACGGTGTTAACAATTACAAAAATCTCCGGGCGGCATACCGCATCTGCTGATATTTGTGCGTCAATACGATCGCACGCACCTGATCTGGAATGATTCACAAAAACAATCCATTAATGAAACGTTTGCTCACGCTCTCCCTCCTCGTATTCATTTCGTTTTCAACACTTCTTCCCGACGGCGGGGGGTCTAAGATCCGGGTAAAACTGGAGAACTATGCGGAAAAAGAACTCACCCTGGGGTTCCATTACGGCGATAAACAATACGTAAAAGACACAACATCCATTGGCGCCGACGGCTGGTTCACCTTTGAGGCCGACACCCTCCTGCCTTGCGGCGTTTACCTGCTCGTCCTGAAACCCGACAATTCGTTCGTTCAGGTATTGATGCCGGAGAACGACCAGGAGTTCACGCTGATTACCGATGCCAAGGATGCCGTAGAGAAAATGAAAGTCAAAGGCTCGGAAGAAAACGAGATATTTTACGAGTACCTGCGTTTCCTGAACAAATTACGTCCGGAAGCCGATACCCTCCGCGCGCGCCAGAGTCGACTGAAGGGCATGCCGGCCGATTCTGCCGCTATTGTGGCGAAATTGGCAGACCTGGACAAAGATGTTCGAAAGTACCAGAGTGATCTCATCAGCAAACACGGCAGTTCGCTCTGTGCCAAAGTGGTGCGGGCATCGCTGGAGCCGGAACCGCCGGAGTTTCCGGGCGAGACAAAAGAGGCCAACCGGAAAAAATACTTCTGGTATAAAGACCACTTCTTTGACAATATCGATGTTTCCGATCCCTGCATGCTGCGCAGCCCGGTACTGCATCAGAAGATCGACTACTTTGTCACCAAGTTCACACCGCAACACCCTGACAGTGTGAATCTTGCGATTGACATCGTGATCGATAAAATGAAAAACAGCCCGGAAAACTATAAATACTATCTCATCCATTTCCTGAACTTCTACGCCAAAACCAATCTGGTGGGTTTCGACGCCTGCTATGTGCATATTGCCAAAAAGTATTACTGTTCCGGACTGGCAACGTGGACCAAAAAGGAAGATGTTGAAAAAATATGCGACAACGCCAATCGACTGGAGCCTATCCTGATCGGAAAAATTGCCCCCAATATCACTGTGATGGACCGCAACGACCAGCCGCACAGTCTATGGGACATAGATGCCGACTATACCGTCCTGTTCTTCTGGGCGCCCGATTGCGGCCATTGCAAGAAAGCAGCGCCATTCATGGTTGAGTTTGCCAAAAAATTCAAAGACAGGGGCGTCAAGGTGTTTGCCGTTTGTACCGCCGTTACCGACAAAGGTCCGGACTGCTGGAAAGGCGTGGAGGAAAAAGGGTTCGACGACAACCTGTTCCTCAACTACTACGATCCCTACATCAGAAGCCGGTACAAAACGCTTTACGACGTTCAGACCACACCGCAGGTCTTTATCCTGGACCGCAAGCACGAAATACTTTCCAAGCGAATCAGCGCCGAACAACTTTCCGAGGTTATGGAGATGGTGATGAAATTCCAGGAAGACAAGAAAAAGCAACAGGGCGGCAAATAGCCCTGGTAATCAGCCGATCCGCACGCGTGGATCGAGCCAGGCGTACAACAGGTCGGATACCAGATTGACCGCAATAAAAACGGCTGAGGTGAATAATACGCAGCCGAGGACAACCGGTATATCAAAATTGAGGAGCGCTGTGACGGTAGTGGCGCCCAGCCCCTTGAAGTTGAATACGTTTTCGACAAAAAATGCGCCGGTCAGCAAGGCTGCAAACCAACCCGACACCGCCGACACAATGGGGTTAAGCGCGTTGCGAAGAGCGTGTCTGACGATTACTGCACGAGAGGACAGGCCTTTCGCTGTTGCAGTGCGCACATAGTCTTGCGAAAGCACATCCAGCATGGCACTCCGGGTAAGTTGGGTAATCAGGGCAACCGGGCGCAGACCCAGGGCTAAAGATGGCAGGATCAGGTTGCTCCAGCGCATCTGCCATTCGCCAAAATCATCCAGCACAAACAGGCTGCCCTGTATATCCAGCCCCGTCCAGTCGCCCAGGGCATATCCGAATACCAGTGCCAGCAGCATGGCAGCCACATAAGAAGGCAGCGAGTAACCGAATACGGAAATCACCGAGATCAGTTGGTCCCATACCGAATGTGGCCGCAAGGAAGCCAGTATGCCCAAAGCGATACCGATTAATACGGCTAATAACAGGGCGGTACCGGCAAGCAGTGCCGTGGGCGGGATAGCCTCGCCAAGCATTTCGACAACCGGTCGGCCCGTCTGAAACGATTCCCGCAGGTAGGGCAATTTGAGTACCAGGTCGCTGTGTTCACTCATATGGAACAGTGAGACAAACCGGTATTTACGACGGATTTCAGCAGTGGCCGGCAACAGGGATACAGGGGATACATCGGCCAGATAATGCCCCAGTTGGAGATAAAGCGGCTGGTCGAGCCCTAATTCTGCCGTTTTGGCCTTTACGGTGGCGACGTCGCTGCGTTGCCCGAAGGTAAGCTGGGCAGGATCTACCGGGGCAAGAAAAATAATGCTCGAGATGGCTACTACGACGAGTGCCATTACCAGTAACCCGTAGGCCAATCGCCGCAGGATATAGGCCAGCATCTTTATACAACGGTTATCAGGACGTCCTGTTTTTCAATAAAAAAGCCGAACGGTTCGAGGTCAAAACCTTCCCCGGCAGCTTCCTTGCGAAACGACTCCTCCATCCCGGGCTCAACGGCCACCAGCAGACCGCCGCTTGTTTGGGGATCGGCGAGTATGTTGCGTTTGTAATCGTCGGCGCCCGCAATTTTATGCCCGTAACTGTCCCAGTTGCGCAGGGTACCGCCGGGCACACATTTCCGTTCCAGATAATAGTCCAGGATGGCGCGATCGATCGTTGGCACCTTTTCAAAATGCACTACGGCGCTGGCGTCGCTTGCCTCGCACATTTCAGACAAATGCCCCAGCAGTCCAAACCCGGTAACATCTGTCATGGCCTTTACATAGTCCAACCGGCCAAACCGCATGCCCGCTTTATTAAGCGTCTTCATGCTATCAGGAGCAATTGCGGCGTGTTCCGGTTGCAACACGTCTTTTTTCTGGGCGGTCGTCAGGATGCCCACCCCCAGCGGTTTGGTCAGGAATAGCTGGCACCCTGGGGTTGCGCCGCCGTTTTTCTTCAGGTTGTTGATGGCCAATCTGCCCGTGACAGCCAGTCCGAAAATCGGCTCCGGACTATCGATACTGTGGCCGCCTGCCAGTGGAATGCCTGCATCACTGCAGGCCTTGCGGGCGCCTTCTATCACCTGGTTGGCCACCTCGGGAGGCAAAACATTTACAGGCCATCCCAAAATCGCAATGGCGACCAGCGGCGTGCCGCCCATCGCATAAACATCGCTGATCGCGTTGACCGATGCAATGCGACCGAAGTCTTCAGCGTCGTCGACGATCGGCATGAAAAAATCCGTGGTGCTCACCACAGCCGTGCCATCACCCAGATCAAACACGGCCGCATCGTCCCGCTCTTCGTTCCCAACCAGCAATTGAGGATATGACCGGTGCGCAAATCCCGACTTAAGGATATGATCCAGCACTTTAGGCGCAATTTTACACCCGCAGCCGGCGCCGTGAGAGTATTGGGTGAGTTTGAAGGTAGTCATTGCGTCATTCGTCATGGCGGATGGATCAGAACTGGAAGGTCATGCTGAGGCTTGGCAGAATAGGCAACTGGTTAACGCGCGAATACCGGACCCGATCGAAATAAAAGATATTGGGCCGGTCGTATACGTTGGTACAGGACGCCGTGACCTCCAGGTTGGTGTATTTGGAGAATTTGAAGGTGCGCTTGGCAGACAAGTCAAGACGGTGGTAGTACGGCAGTCGGCCGCTGTTCCGTTTTTCGGAATATATTATGCCCAGGTCGCCATTGCCGCCATACACATCGGTGTTAAGTCCGTCGTTGAAGTTGTAGTTGGTGTAGAAACCCTGGGTAAGCGTGAACGGAAAGCCGGAGCCAAAGTTCCAGCGGACGCCCAATTCCCATTCGCTGTTTTTACCCACCTGATAGGTACCTACCAGGTTGAGGTTGTGTCGGCGATCGAAGACAGGCGGGTAGTCCTGCTGACCGTCGAAGCGATTTACAAAACCCAGGGAATACGAGCCCCAGAGATAGGCGCGCCTGGCTTCGATTTTTATGGAGACGTCAACCCCGTAAGCATTTCCGGTTTCAGTGGTAAAGTCGGGGTCTTGTGGCTGCTGTTTATCGCGGTTCAATGCAATCAGCTGGGTGAATTTTTTATAGTAACCTTCAATATTCAGGTCAAAATTCCGCGTCACATCTATTTCAAAGCCTGCCACACCGTGGATGGATTTCTGCAACCGGCTGTCGGCTTTTTCAGTTTTTGAATTGAGCTTGTAAATCGTCTCTTCCGGACCGGAAAGAAATCCTACGAACAGGTTAACCACGTCGCGCTCATTGATGGTCGACAGCAGGTTCTGGGAGTACAGGCCGCCCGCAGCTTTGAAGCGCAAAGCATTGGTTATATTGTATTTGAGGCCGAGACGAGGCTCGGGAGCCGTTTCACTCAGGCTTTGATAGTACTGTAACCTGAATCCTGGCTCAATAACCAGATTTCCGATTTTGCGTTTCCAGCGCAAATAAACACTGATCTCCGTTGTGTTTTCTTTCTGGCCGGTCGGTACGCCAAGATAGTTTTCAAACACAAAGGTTGTTCTGAAGCCGGTCAGTTCTATACCGTATTTCAATTCATTGTTCCGGCCGAAATTGGTAAAATTCAGTCCGCCGAAAAAACCCGAAATGCCGCTGGTACGAGGCTGCCGGTCGGCCTCTTCAATGCGGGAATCATATTTGGAGTAGGTAAACGTACCGCCTACAATCGTGTTGGAGTTGGTGGGGATCAGCGTAAAATCCATACCGCCGCCGCCGCTTTTCCAGCTGAAATCAGTGATCGGGAATCTCACTCCGTCGTCGTAATTGAAACCGAAGAAGTTCAGTTTGCTTCCGTTTCCGGTGAGCAGTGAAACTTTTCCGTAGTAATCGCGGTAGTCGAACGGAATACCGATAGAATCGTTAACATGACTGTATAAAATCTCGTCAAACTTGTTGATCAGCGCGTGTTTGCCCGTAAGCACGAACGAAATGCTGCTGCCGCCATCTTTTTTAATGGGCACGATAGGGCCTTCGATCAGTGCCTTCGCCTGGAACGGACTTGCCGACAGCATGCCGGCGAAGCGTTTGCGGTTGCCTTCACGAGTCTTGACATCTACAATAGCCGAAATACGTCCGCCGTAATCCGAATTGAAACCTCCGGTAAGCACATCCACGTTGCGGATCAGTTCTGTCTCGAAAACGGAGAAAAAGCCGATGCTGTGGAAGGGGTTGTAAATGGTCATTCCGTCGAGCAGTATCCTGTTTTGCACCGGTGAACCGCCCCGGATGTACAATTGACCGCCCTGATCACCCGTAAAAATAACACCCGGTAGTACCGTGAGGTATTGGGCGATATCCGCCTGTCCGCCCGCCGAAGGCAAAGAGCGAATTTGTTTGGGCGTAACAGAGAGTTTGGATACCTGAACATCATTCCTTGCCTGTTCCTTTTTGCCGCTGATGACAATCTCCTCGAGGTTCTGTCCGCTTTCGGTCAGGTATATATTTTGATATAAAATCTCGTTTTTCACGACTTCAAGTCGCATCGAAAAAGCATCATAGCCCGTGAGCGAGACGTTCAGGGTGTAGCTCCCTACCGGGACTTCGGAGATGGAAAAGAAGCCGTTGACGTCTGAAATGGCGCCCATACCGGCGCCTTCCAAAACCACAGTTGCAAAACCGACCGGCTGTGTCGTTTCTTTGTCGAAAATATTGCCACGCACTGTCCCTTTGCCCGCAGTCTGGGCAATTAGCAAAGCAGGGAATAGCAAAAACACGATTGTACGGAGAAAATCTTTCATTGAAAATATTTGTTTGGCGGCGGCAAAGATAGCTTTCCGTTAAGAATTCATCGGGTTTGAAAAAGATTATGCTTGACAAACTGTACTATTCAATCAAATAATCGTGATAAAATACGATATCATCGTTTCCGGAGCCGGGATTGTGGGGCTCGCTACGGCTATGTACCTGCAGCGCGGGTCGCCCGGACTGCGTATTGCCGTAGTGGAAAAAGAACCGGAGGTGGCAGCGCATCAAAGCAGCCACAACAGCGGCGTAATCCACAGCGGAATTTACTACAAACCTGGAAGCCTGCGCGCCCTGAATTGCAAACGCGGATACGATCTGATGATCGCGTTTTGCACCCAATATGGCATTCCTTTCGATATATGCGGCAAAATAATCGTCGCCACGGAAGCGCAGGAGCGCAGCAGGCTCCATGCCATCTACCAGCGGGGTGTTGAAAATGGCCTGATCGGACTGAAAAAGATCGGTCGTGATGAAGCCCGCGACATAGAACCCTGTGTAGACGCCCTTGAGGCAGTCTGGGTGCCCCAGGCAGGGATTGTGGATTACGGGACTGTGGCGCAGCAATATGCTGAACTGATCCGGGCAAACGGCGGCGATATACTAACTGGCCTGAGGGTAATGAGCCTCACCATGAGCGGCGGATCTGTGGTGGTTCAAACGGACGGACAGGAATTGCAGGGCGACATCTTCATCAACTGCTCGGGACTTTATTCCGACAAGGTGGCACAGATGACCGGCGAACGCCCCGATCTGCAGATACTGCCATTTCGCGGGGAGTACTACGAAATTATCCCTGAACGGCAGTATCTCGTCCGAAATCTCATTTATCCGGTGCCCAATCCCAATTTCCCGTTTCTGGGTGTGCATTTTACCCGGATGATCGGAGGCGGAATAGAAGCCGGCCCCAATGCCGTACTTGCTTTTCGAAGGGAGGGCTACTCGCGCTGGGATGTGCATCCCGGTGAGCTGGCTGAAACGATTACCTTTCCGGGATTCCGCAAGATTGTGGCAAAATACTGGCGCGACGGCTGGGCCGAAATGAAACGGTCATACAGTAAAAGGCATTTTGTTGCCGCCTTGCAGCGGCTTGTGCCCGATATTCGCCCGGAAGATGTCGAACCGGGGCGCTCGGGTGTTCGCGCCATGGCATGCGACCGCGCAGGAAACCTGCTCGACGATTTTCTTATCCTTGAACGACCGCACATTATTAATGTCTGCAATGCCCCCAGTCCTGCCGCTACCGCTTCCCTGGCTATCGGCGAGGCCATTGCAGCGAAAGCGCTAAAACAACTGAACCGGTAAACCATGCTCCGCATTTATACGCAGCCGACCTATTCAGCGGAAAAAAACTACGCGTTTTTTGTTCTGTTGGGCGAATTGCTGGGCATATCCTATGAGGTGATGCCCGATCCGGCCGCAGAACACTACCGGATCGTATTGCCCGACGGCGCTGCGTTGATTGTGGAAGATCATTTTTTCGGCAAACTGGCCGATGGCGAGTACCTCCTGAAAGAAAACATTCCGGATCGTGCGCTTGCGCTACCCCACCCTTTTGAGTCGGCTGAAATAATCACTGGTATTTACGGAAGGACGCATTGGGCCGCAGCCGACCGAACCATGACTTGCGGAATAGACCTTTTTGCGTCGGCTTTTTTTATGCTGAGCCGTTGGGAGGAGTATGTATTGCCCGATCGCGATGAACACGGGCGCTTTCCCGCAGAACGGTCGCTGGCCTTTCGGGCCGGCTTTCTGGATCGGCCCGTGGTGAACGAATATGCGGCGCTGCTGTATCAAATACTCTTGCGCCTCGGCTGGAACCAGCCGGGGAAAAATGCTACTTTCAATATACACCTGTCGCACGACGTAGATCACCCGTTGTTGTGGTGGTCGGCAGCCGCGCGGTTGAAAACGCTTGCCGGAAGTGTCACCCGGTTCAACCCGGGCGAATTCAGGTACTGGTTGACCAGATATTTCTTCAACAAAAAAGACCCGTACGATGTCTTTGACGAATGGATGGATTTGTCTAAAAAAAACGGCCATGTATCCCACTTTAACTTCCTAGGGGTTCGCT